>Ga0172380_10000192_pt1 | contig 133052 bp, 97 predicted proteins | sample Leawe162metaG_FD_119747 | JGI IMG/M metagenome (GOLD analysis project Ga0172380, IMG submission 119747) | Leachate microbial communities from a municipal landfill in Southern Ontario, Canada - Leachate well 162 metaG | ecosystem: Engineered > Solid waste > Landfill > Unclassified | place... | reverse complement strand
ACGGTCACCGGCGCGGTCGATCTCGCGGGCCTCAATGCGGGCGTATATTATGCCACCAACTCGATCGCTTCTTCGGACGTGACCAATGCCGTTCCGCAGATATTCGTGGCGACCCTGACGGTGGGCAAAGCGGCGCAGACGATCACGTTCCCGAATCCCGGTCCCCAGGTGATTACGAACACAGTGCATTTAAGCGCGACGGCGTCATCCGGCCTGGCGGTGACTAATTTTGGGCTGGTCGCCGGGCCGGGTGTGCTCAACGGGACGAATTTGACGTTCACAAACTCGGGCGCCGTGAGTGTGCGCGCGAGTCAGGCCGGCGACACGAATTGGAACGCGGCGCCGGACGTGATCGACACATTCAACGTGAGCAAAATCGCGGCATCCGTGTTCCTGGGCAATCTGACGCAGACATATGACGGCACGGCCAAATCGGTGACAGTGACGACGGCACCGACAGGTTTGACGGTCGTGGTGACGTACGACGGGAATGCCTGGGCACCGACGAATGCGGGCACATACGCGGTATCCGCGGTGGTGAATGAAACGCTGTATGAGGGCGCGACAAACGGAACGCTGACCATTATTGCCAATGCGCCGCCGGCGCCGACCGGCCTGACCGCGAGCAAGGGCACATATACGGACAGGGTGGCGTTGTCATGGACAGCGGTTTCGGGCGCCGCGGGATACGAAGTTTGGCGCAGTGCGTCGTCCGATACGAACACGGCTGTCAAAATTTCGAATCCGGACGTTGCCGGGACAAGTTATGACGATACGAGCGCGACGAACGCGGTGCTTCACACCTATTGGGTGAAGACCAAGCGGGCGGACGGCGTGGCCAGCGCCTTCAGCGCGCCGGACACGGGCTGGCGCGGTCTTCTTTCGCCGGTGGTGAGCGTCATCCGGGGGTTGCAGCGCGAAGTGCGTGTGGCGTGGAGCGCGTCGGCGGGCGCCACGAGTTATGAGTTGTGGAAAAACACGATCGACGACAGCAGCAGCGCGGAATTGCTGGCCGGCGGTTCGGTGACGTTGTATCGCGATATGGCGGTGTTGCCTGGGACCAACTACTTTTATTGGGTGAAGGCCCTGTGCGCCTTGGGCGACAGCGGTTTTGGGGCTTCGAGTGAAGGATGGTGCGGCGCCTCCAAGTGGGACTTCAATGGAGACGGCCGGGCCGAACCGTGGTATTACAACGAGGCGGGCGGGCGTTGGTATGCGATGATGACGACCAATGCTCTGAGCACGGCCGAACAGGGCGGACCGGGTTGGGATGCCGTGCCGGCGGATTATGACGGGGACGGCAAGATGGATCTGACGGTGTATAACCGCGGGGACGGCGCATGGCAGGTGCTGAAGTCCGGGAGCGGATACGAGCCGGCAACGATCACGGACTTCGGCGGCGCCGGTTTCACGACGGCCGTTGGGGACTACGATGGCGACGGGAAAGCCGATCCGGCGATCTACGCGCAAGTTTCCGGAACGTGGCAAATAGCGATGTCGGCCAATGAGTATCGATTGCAGGAGGCTTCGGGATTTGGCGCGCCGGGATATCGGGCCGTGCCGGCCGATTACGACGGGGACGGCAGGACCGATCCGGCGGTGTATGAGGAGGTTTCCGGCGATTGGGTGATTTCGCTTTCCGGGAGCGGCTATCAAGTCCGTTATGTGCCGCATTTCGGGCAGAGCGGGTTCGCGCCGGTCCCCGGCGATTACGAAGGGCGGGGCTATGCGCAGATCGCGGTATATCAAGAGTTGTCCGGGAACTGGATTATCAGAACGGGGTCCGGGCCGGGGGAATACACCATTATTTACTTCGGCCATCCGGGGTACGCGCCGATACCGGCGGACTATGACGGCGACCGCTACGATGACGAAGCCGTGTTTTTCCGCGATCGCCATAATGCGATCTGGTATCTCTTGATGTCCACGGAAGGATTAAAGATAGTTTCCGGGCGTGGCAGCCGTCCATGATAATAATAGATGTGATTTCACCGGCGTTCCATAGGGAGGTCGATTTTCTTGGGTTACGGGAACAGTTTGGATTATAATATCGAAACAACTCAGGTAGTCAGGAGTCAGAATTCAGGATACAGAATAAAATACGTAAGAATCGGAAGAACGCGACAGACATTTCGCCAAGGCCTTGTGTTTAGCGCCGATTATCTTCGTATTCGCTTGGCCTATACGGGTTCTTTATTCTGACTACCTGCCCGCAGTGCTGTGCACAGCGTTGCAGGCGGGCTGACTCCTGACTTCTGAATTCTGGCTGAGCAGTTACATAATATCTATGAAACCATCTATCATCGCAATTATCGGTATCAGTCTGGCATTGGCATTTGCGCCGTTCGCCGTGGCGCAGGATGCTGCGCTGGATGCGCAGGCCCGGCAAGATATAGCGAAGAGGGCGGATGCGGCCAAGCGCCTTGCGGATGACAAGGCTAAGGCGCTGGCCGAACAGCAAAAGAGGAGCGCCGAGCAAAAAACGGACCTCGAAGCCCGGCCTGGAATGGCGGCGCCTCAGGCGGACCAGCCGGTGAGTGCGGCGAAGGTGGGAGGCGCGAGACCGGTTCCCGTGACGCAAAATGATCTTGAAAAAGACAAGTGGCGGGTGGCGGCGGGGGCGCTGTATCGGCGGATCGGCGTCCAGAGCTTTCGGACGATGGGGTCTTATTCCGCCGCTTATCCGATCGGGGCCAAATCGAGCAACGATCGCTGGACCGGACCGGCGGGCGGACTGAACGATGCGGGCAACCGTGTTTACGATGACGGCTATGTGAAATTCGACAACTTTAGCGATTTGGATGGCGGAACATGGAACTGGGGATACGACCGCGGCCGCCAGGTGAAGGGCAACCAGATCGAATTCACGGGCGTGGACCGGGTCTGGCGCGAAGCCAGCCGTCAAACGGTCCTGACGGATGCGGAAAGCGGCGACGATGCGGCCGGCAGAGGGGGCTTGATGCTTGAGGTCGAGCGCTCCATGGCCAAGGCCGGATTTGTGGATTATGGATTGAGTCTGGGTCTGTCGCGGGCGCAAACATTCGAGGCCTCGGCGTATGGAATGAATACGTTCAACGACAATCAGGCCTGGGCAACGTATAATTCGCGCGTTTCGGACTCCTACAATATTTCCGGGTTGGGGATCACGCCCGATAGTGTGCCCTATAAAGGCAACGCCAACGACAAGGGCCCGGTGATCGATTCGACGCCGATGAGCCGAAAGAGTTTGGGCAGCGAACTGGTGTCGGCGGGATCGTATCGGGCGTATAACTCGGTGTCGGAATCGCTGGACATGGATTTATCGACGCTCTCGCTGGGAGTGAGCGTCAAGGGAAATTACCGGCGGGTGTATGTGGTGGGATCCACGGGGCCGACGCTGAACATGGTCGAAAAGGACGCGTCCTACGAGGAGACGCTCTATGAGTCGCGCAACGGGGGAGCGCCGCAGGTGTTGAAGGCCTGGGGCGACACCTCGAGCGGGACCGAATGTCTCTTCGGTTACTACGTGCAGGCGGAGGTGGGTGTGCGGATATACCGGGAACTGCACCTGGGCATATTTGGGCGCTACGACTGGCTGGAGAACGTGTCGGGGAGCGTGGGGCCCTCCCGCTACGAAGTCAATCCCTCGGGCGGCTCGTTGGGCGGCACCGTGGGTATTGATTTCTAACGCGGCGTAGGGATTTCCGCCTTTGGCGGATCCGCCTCCGGCGGACAATCCAATGTAGAGCCGGTTTTATACCGGCTATCCCATGCCGAAGATAGCCGACGTAAAGTCGGCTCTACATAAAAAAGGCGCCCCGCTTTGCGGGGCCTAACTTAATGCACAGGAAATTTTCGTCTTTGGCGGCTTAATTCGCGTATGAGTTTATTACTGGCCGATAAGTGGACCGATTACCAACTGCTGGATGGCGGCGACGGTATGAAGCAGGAGCGCTGGGGCGATGTCGTTGTGGTGCGCCCGGACCCGCAGATCATCTGGCCGCGGCCTTCCCGATCCCCCTGGAGCGGCTACGATGCCATCTATCGCCGCAGTGAACAGGGCGGCGGGCGCTGGGAATTCAAAAGAGCCATGCCGGCCTCCTGGACCGTTCGCTATCGCCATCTGACGTTCAATATCCGGCCGACGGGGTTCAAGCATCTTGGGCTTTTTCCGGAACAAGCCGTCAACTGGGATTGGCTGGCTGAAAAAATCAAAGGACGCAAAACGCCGGTGGCCTTGTTGAACCTGTTCGGCTACACGGGCGGCGCAACGGTGGCGGCCGCCGCCGCGGGCGCCGGAGTTTGCCATGTGGATGCCGCCGCCGGCATGGTGGATTGGTGCCGCGAAAACGCGGCCTTAAACGGACTGGCCGGGCATCCCATCCGCTATATCGTGGACGATTGCCTGGCTTTCGTGAAAAGGGAAATCCGGCGGGAAAAGCGCTACGATGCGCTGGTCATGGATCCGCCCTCTTTCGGGCGCGGCCGCCGCGGCGAAGTCTGGAAACTGGAAGACCAGTTGTGGGAGCTTTTATCGGAAACGCGCAAGTTGTTGTCCGAACATCCGCTTTTCTTCCTGCTGAACTGTTACACGACCAATGTCTCGGCGCTTGTGATGGCCAATATGCTCTCCGACATCCTGGCCGGACTGCACGGCCGGATTACCTGCGGCGAACTGGGTTTGCCTTTCCAGGAAAGCTCCAAAATCCTGCCCTGCGGAATCTACGCGCGCTGGGAAGCATAAGAAATTCAGTGATTTAGCGATTCAGCGATTCAGCGATTGAAGCAAGGAGTCGGATCTTAAATCGCTCAATCTCTAAATCGCTTAATCATAAATTGTTTATTCGCAAACACTTGTGTTTCCATCTGCGCTTCGAGTTGCTGGGGAGCGATTAAGCGATTCAATGATTGAAGAAAAAAGTGCTTAAATCGCTCAATCTCTAAATCGCTTAATCACTTAATTTCTTCAGCGCGTGGCAAAGCGGTGAAAAACAATACCGTTCGAATGCGCGCCGGCGGCATGCTCAGCGCCTTGGCGGTCATTTCCCGGTACGCGCCAAGCTGCGGACGGTAGCGCTCGATCTCCGACGTCAACCAGGCATCGTAATCTTGGATGGGCCGGCCGGTCTTGAAATCCACCAGGACAATATCATGGGCGGTTTTCAAGACCAGATCGATGCGACCGACACGGATAACGTTTTTATCGAAACGATCCTCGAGCGCCCATTCGGGGATCGTTTCGCGCGCGGCCGCGCGTAATGCGGTCAAGGCCGGAAATTCCCAGGCCCGCCGGCATTCGTCCAAAATTTCCTGCGCCAGCGCGCGACATTGCGCGTGAGCCAGGCCTTCGCCGGCGAGCGCCGCGGCCACCGCCGGCGGTTGCGGCATGGGTGCCTTCCGCGCCAATGTCTCGAAGATCCGATGCATGACCACGCCCCGCGCCCTGGCATGGGGGTCGGACTCGTCGGCGCCGGAGCGCGCGGCGGCGGCGGTCTCATCCTCTATTTTCGACGGGCTCCGAATCAGATAGGGCAGGGGTTCCGGATCGAACGGCGCCGGGGCGGGTGGGAGCTTTTGGGGCTCGATGAAAGGCGCTCCGGTATGGTTCGAAACGGGGGAACCGTCTAATGTGTCATTCCGAGGAGCGTAGCGACGAGGAATCTCAGGCATCTGGTGACCGTCGGATTGAGATTCCTCGCTTCGTTCGGAATGACATGGCTCACGGGCGCCCGTTTGGGCCGGTTGCGGATTTTGAAGCGTTCGCACCGGCAAGCCCTCGAACACCCCTTCCCGGCTCATGGCGTCGAACCAGGCGATCGCCGCAGTTCTCGCCTGGGATTCTTGCGCTCCGTTGGTTTTGGGCATCAGGCCGCTCAAGGTGAGCGTCTCGCGGGCGCGCGTCGCCGCAACGTAAATCAGGCGTTTATATTCGGCCGCGTTTCGCCGAAATCCCAAATCGCTCAGGAGGAGCTGCGCCAGCGACCGGACATCCGTTCGCCGGTCCCCGGCGGCGGCGGCCAGAAATGACGGAGGACAGACAACGGACGGCGGACAACGGACGACAGGCAACGGATGACGGCCTTGCGGCAGGCGTTCCATCAGGAAGGCGGAGTCCGGCTCACGGTGCGCGGTCCGGCCGCCGGGGGCGCGGTCGAGTCCGACCACGAAGACATGGTCGAATTCCAGGCCTTTGGCCTTGTGAATGGTCATGATGGCTATGGGCGAAAATGCGGCGCGCGGATCGGGCGGCGTATAGGCGCGTTCCAGCCGCCGTTCAAAGGCGTCGAGCGTCTCCTCGCCGCGGCCTGCTGGGCATTGCGCAAGCAAATCGAGGCACCGCATGCTGTTGGCCAGTCCGGCCGGACCGTACATCCGCGCCACGGCGGCGGGTCCGCCAAGTTCCTCCCACAGGCGCTGAAGGCTGATCGCATAGCTTTCGCGCCCGAAATCGGGCCGGATTTTGTCCAACGCGGCATTAAAACTCGAAAGCTCCGGATGGAGTTGACGGCCCGGTCCGCTGATTTTTTCGCCCCACCGCGCCGGCGCCGGCATCCCGGCCAGCTTTTCCAGCATCGCACCGGGAAGGCGGCGCCAGGGCGCCCGCAGCGCCCCGGCCCAGGCGACGTCGTCATGCGGACGCAAGAGCGCCTTGAACAGGTTCAAGAGGTGGCGCACCTCGGGGCAATCCGGCATCGGCACGCCTTCCATCAACCGGATGGGCAGGGAGAGCGCTTCCATGGCCCTGACATAGGGCGTCAGGTGGGTGCGGGCTGGAATCAAAATCGCGACGCTGGCGGCGCGATCGGCCCGGTGCAACTCGGCCACACGGCCGGCCACGTAACGGGCCTCCTGTTCGCGCGCCTCGCCTGCCGGCGGCAGGGTCGTTTGGAAACTGTTGGCATGGCGGCAATTTCCGCCTGCGGCGGATCCGCCTTCGGCGGAAAACAAGGCCAGTGTAATCGGCATGGCCGCCGCGGCGCCGTCGCGGGCGGGTTCCGATGCGTTAAACGACACTTCGTCGAACGCCGCCTGCGGCGATCGCATAATGCGCGCAAATGCGGTGTTGGCGAATGCCACCAGGTGCGGACGCGATCGGAAGTTGGCGTTGAGCTGCAAGGCTTTCAGCGGCAAGGGCGCTTCGGCGCTGCGCTCCAGCCCGTTGGCCTGGAGCGCCTCGAAAAGGCTGACCTCGGCCCGGCGGAACCGGAAAATGGATTGCTTGGGATCGCCAACGATGAATACGGTGCGCCCATCGTCCGGCGCCCAGCCCTCGGTCAGCGTGCTGAGAATACGGACCTGATTGTCGTTCATGTCCTGCGCCTCGTCCACGAGAATATGCCGCAGATGCTCGTGGAAGAAAATCAAACTGTCGCTTGGGCAACCCCTCTGGTTTCCACCGGCGGCGGGTCCGCCTGTGGCGGAGAAGGCCCGCAGGGCCGCCAGTTCCAGCTCCATAAAGTCCAGGCCGCGCGCGCTCATCAGCCTGCCGAAGCGTTCCAGCGCGCCCTGGGCCAGGCGCAGGCAGTCGCTTAACGCCTCGAAGCCGCCGGCGGCGCCGGTCTCTTGCCCGTCGGCTTGCCTTGGCGTCGGAGGCGCCTGCCACTCCCGCGTGAAATTTAGAATCCGGGCAATTTCCGGCGGGAGATTGCGGATAAAATCGGCTTGGGGTGTCTTGGCGAAGTTTTGGCCGAACTCCGCGCTCTTGAATTGTTTGCGGGGCGCGCCGGACTTGACCAGAAAAACATCGGCGGCCGCTTGCCAGGCCGATACGGCGCGCAAGGTCGTTCCGGGTATCTCCTCTGACAGGGGTGTGCGTTCATCCAAATAGCGCTTCACCGCCAACCAGCTTTCTTTATGCCGGGCAAAATAATCGCGGAGCATTCCCAGGTAATGTCCGGCCAACTGTTCTGTGCGGCGCTCCAGTTCGTCTTTCGCAAGCGGATGCTTGAAAATATCGATCAGACCGCCCAGCCGGTCGCGCCGCGCCAGGAGATCGGCAAGTTGATTGGAAATGACACGGACGCTGTTGTTGGCCACCGCCATTCTGCGCTGGAATGCGGCGATTTCCGCCGGATCCAGCCGGGAATCGCCCGCGGCAAAAGCATGCACATATTCGGCCACGGCTTCGTCGATCAGGGCCGCTTGGCCGATTTCGTCAAGCAGTGCCCCGACTCTCCGAGAGGTTTGGGCGGGCGGCGTTCGGGCTTCCAGCGGCCAGTTTCGGGCAACCCGTCCGCAGAAACCATGAAAAGTATCCACCAAGAAAGCGTCCGGGCTCCGCAGCAGGATGTCCCAATCCGGGTGGGCCTTAATCGCATTGCGGGCCAGTTCCAGCAGGCGGGCTTCCCACGAACCGGGCGGGGCGGCGCAGGTGTCGTCTTGCGCCTGGCGCAGGGTCCGCGTAATACGATCCGCCATTTCGGCGGCCGCTTTGCGCGTAAAGGTGACGGCCAGAATTTGGCGCGGATGCCTGACATCGGCAAGCAGGGCCAGAAAGCGGGCGGTCAACAATGCCGTCTTGCCGGAGCCGGCGGGCGCTTCCAGGACGAAACTTCGGCGCGGGTCCAGCGCTTCCCGGCGAACCTGAATGTCCGGCGCCTGGGATTTTTTATTGCGGTCAATGTTCATAGTGCATGGCCAATTTATATGTGGTTGTCATTTCAATCCTTAAATTAAGTCCCGCAAAGCGGGGCGACTTTTCATGTAGAGCCGACTTTATGTCGGCTATCTTCGGACAGAATAGCCGGTATAAAACCGGCTCTACCCGGATTGAAATTCCTATACATTAAGTTAGGCCCCGCAAAACGGGGCATCTTTCGCAACTGAGATTAGCCGCAAAAATGCACAAAAAGCACAAGAAGGAACCAAACAGTCAAATCTTTTTTGTGTCTCTTGCGCCTCTTTGCGGCAACTTTGTCATGCCATAGGCAAATCCGCCTCCCGCCGTCGCATAAAGCTATGGCGGGCAGGCTGGCGGAAATTTCCCATGCATTAAATGGACTCTTATCCGTCCTCGCTATCGTCCTCCGGCTGGCCATGCCGGTCGAAAAACCCGCACAAGTTGAAAAACTCGCAAAACCGGCAGGCCCCGGCCCGCGCATGGAATATTGCGGGACTTCCCGGGCGAGGGTCGGCCTCGAAGCGCCCCTGGCGCGGGGCTTCCACGCGTTGCGCCAGCGCCGTTTCCCATTGCGGCAAAACTTCGCTCCAGTTGACGGGATTGCGCCGGTAACTGAGCGGGGCGACTTGCACGTCCTCCGCCTTTCCCAGGCAAATGTATCCAGCCTGCATCGGCCCTTCGGCGGTATCCTGGAGTCCTTCAATAAGTCCCCGCTGTAATGCAAGCAAGTAGGCCGGCAATTGCAGTTCCGTTACATGGTCGATTACGGATGCCGCGGTGGGCGCGGCTCCGGACTTGTAATCCCAGACGGCGAAGCCTTCGGAAGCATGCCGGTCGATCCGATCGATCCGGCCGCGCAGAATAAGCCCGGCCACCGCAAGGCCGGTGAACGGCGCTTCGGTCGAGGCAAACCGCCAGCCGGCGCGCGCGCGTTCCCGCTCCTGATCGAGCCAGGCCGGCAATATGCCCGGCATTTCCGAATCGCCCAGCAGCCGGAGCCGCTCCACGTGCCAGAAAACATTGTCCGGACAATGCGAGAATTCATGTGCGACGGCTTGTTCGAGCCAGATGCGGGCGCTGTGGCCGTCTTCAGGCCAGCCGGGCGCGTGGCCGGACAAACCATCCGCAAACGTTTTCAAGATGCCGTGCAGGACCTTGCCGCGCATCCGCGGATCGATGCCCTCATCGGCCAGGGCCAGCGGCTCCAATTTGAGCAGACGTTTGCAAAAAAACTGGAACGGGCATCCCGCCAGGTCCTCGACCGCCGTCACACTCCATTCCGCGGCCAACGGCGCGGCCGACATTTCGGACTGGCGAGGCGGCTTAATACTGCCGCGATCAGTGAGCGCGAGATATCCGTCCCGCAGCCAGCGCGCCCGCATCCATTCCGCCGTCGGGTTTTCCCAGAGATTGTAGGCTGTCTGAACCGGGTTGCCGTCGGCGCCGGCCTCGTCGGGCAAAAGGGCGCAGGGCGCATACGGCGTTTGCTCGTCGCCTTCCGCGGCGCGGCTGACATGGATCCGCGGCGCGGCGGCCATGAGCGCCGCCAAACGCCGTTTGCCTTGCTCCCATTGCCGCTCAATGGTACCGCCCGCCAGAAGCCGTTGCTCGTCCGGGTCCAGGAACGGCCATTCCTGCGCGGGCGGCAAAAGGGCCGCGTCGTGGGCGCCGACCAACCACAGATAGTCAAAGGCCAAACCGCGCGCCTCGTCCGGATCAAGGATCTGGATGCCGGCGGTTTCCGGTGTTTTTTCGGCGACAATAATTTTTTCGGCGGCCGTGGAAAGCCAGGCTATGGCGGAAGAAGCGTTCACGACGGTCGCGCCAGCCTCCCGCGCCAATTGACGGACGATCTCTTCCAAATGCTGATGGGCCAAGGCGTCGGCGGAGCGGTGCCGGCCTTCATATCGGCAAAAACCCAAGGCGCTCAGGCACGCCTGGGCGCCATTCAACCAATCGGCCAATGGCGCCGTTTGACGGTCGGTCAAGCGTTGGAAGTCCGCCATGAGATAGCCCCGATCGGCCAAGGCCTTAAACGCTTCCTTTAGCGACAGGACCCGCTCCGGTTCCCAGAGTGCGGCGCGCAGGTCGTCCGCCGTCCGGGGTTCCGGTTTCCGGATATAAGGCGACACGAGCAGTGAAGTTAACAGCGGCACGGGATTGGGTTCGTCCGAGAGGCGCAGAGGGATAATCGCAGTTTGAAAAAGCGGGTGCTCGATGAGCGGAGTGCCGATCGAAAGGTTGTAGCGGATCGCATGTTCGAAGTCCGGTCGTTCCAATCCCGCCAGTTCGTCGAAACAGCGCTTGAGCAGGGGGAAACAGGACTGATCGGCAAAAACAACCGCCAGTTTCTTTTCGCCGCCGTTCCAGGCGCGCAAGACATCGGCGCAAACTGCGCGGCATTCCTGTTCCGGGGTGGCATACAGGCGGACACGCGCCGCCGGGCCGGGTTCGACCTCGGAACGCCAAAGCGCGGTCTTGCTCCTCACGGCCAAAGCGTCGCAAAGCGATCGTTCGAGCGGCGCCACATTGTCAAGACCCGCCAAAATCGCATGTTGCGGAATAGTCGCGCGCCCGTCGGTGACGGCTGCGCTTACGGCCCGAACCATGTCGCGCCAGAGCGCAACGCCTTCGCGCTCGATGAGCGCCAGAAAACGGGCGGTAACCTCGCGCCGGAATCCGGCCAAGGGGTGCTCGCCGGCGCCTCCAACCGGATCCAGACCGCTCTCCAGCAGGGCATCCAGCGAAGTTTGCAATTGGGCATAGAGCGCCGGTTGCGCAATCAACCCCTCGGGCATGGACACACCCCGCGCGGCTTCGTGCCAAAGTTGCAGCGACAAGGCCGGGGAGAGTGGGCGGCGCGGCGGCCAGAGCGCGGCATAGGTTTCACGAACCCATCCGCGCAACGAGTGCGCCGGCGGCGTTTCCCAGCCGCTTGTAGCCTTGGCTATGTGCTCCTGGCGATAGCGGTGCAATAGCCGCCGCGCCAGGCGCGCCGTGGCGCACAACACCAGGGCGCCCTCCGCCGCCGCCCCAATCGCGGCGCGCTCGAACTCGCCGGCGGAGGAAAAGAGCCGCGTTTCCCCCCGCCAGCCCGCATCCGCCGGTATGCCTTCGCGTGTTGCCATGCCGTAAAAATAGCACGCATCAGGGGGTGGCAACAAGTCTCCATCCTGGTTTGTCGGCAATTCTCATTATGGCATTCCGTCATCGGCGAACATGTCATCCCGAGCGAAGTCGAGGGATCTGAATTTTCTCCGGTCTGTCGTCCGGCGTCCGTCCTCTGTCGTCCGTCTTCCGGCGTCCGCTTCCCGCCTCTTTCAACTGGCAATTCCGAACACGCCTTGCTACATTCAAAACCGTTGGGCACACGCAAACGGGGCATTCCTGCAAATCGTGCTGTGGGATGACAGGGACATGAAACATCGATCGGCACACTGCCGGGACTAAAGCAATGGCCTGGAGTAGAGTGGGGCGCGTATGACGGATTCACAATCATCGAGATTGACCGGGTGCTGGCGGGGCACGATGGATTCACACCCAAATCCTCGCCTAAGCACCCTTGTGAATGGCGAGATAGTTGATGCGGACCCTTGTGGCAGCGGTCCAGCCGGCCGTTGTCGCGCCGAAGCGGCGCTATGCCGTGCCGCGAAGGCGGAAGGCTGGGCGCTACCCAAAGACATCCATGGACTGTATAGGGCTTCAGGTAGGGCTCGACTGCCTGCCCGCCATAGCCCCGGGCGACGGCGGATCCCTGCCGAGCCCTGGAATTAGGGCATCGCCTGATAACCGCAAGAACGTTTTGTCTTAGGCGAGGATTTGGTCACACCGGAGGAGTTGGACTTCATAATCAATTATGATATAAAGCGACGCACGGGTTTGGATGGCGGAGAGGATGCGGGCCCGAAGCGAACGAATAATGTGGAAACACAAAGGGATTTGTAGGGAGCTAACGATGCCCGAACTGGATTATATTACAGTCAAGGGCTTCAAGAGCATTGCCTCAGTGGAAAAACTGGCTCTGAAGCCGGTCAATGTAATCATTGGCCCAAACGGCTCCGGCAAGTCCAACTTCATAGGTGTTTTTGCGTTCCTCCATGCCATGCGTGAAGGCCGCCTGCAGGATTATGTTGCCCAGGCCGGCGGTGCGGATAAACTTCTGCACTTTGGGGCGAAGGTGACTCCCGGAATGAAGATTCTTATATCGTTCCAAGACGAGAAGAACCAATACGAGATAACGTTAAAGTCGACTGAGACCGACACGCTTTTTCCATCCGAGGAACTCGTCTATTATTGGGATAAGGCCGCTTACCCGAAAGGACCGATGGGCCGCGGTCTTTCAAGAATTGGCAACGAAGCCGGCATTAGTCAGGATTCAAGTGACCGAATAGCCGGTTGGGTGCGTAAGCGTCTGGGAAGCTGGCGGGTATATCATTTCCATGACACAAGCGCTTCTTCTCCAATGAAGAAGACTGCGGACCTTAACGACAACCGATTTCTTCGGCCTGATGGTTCGAACCTGTCCTCTTTCCTCTACTACCTTCGGACAAAGCGAAAGGATTCCTATGCGCTTATCCGTAGCACAGTTCAGAGGGTAACGCCATTCTTTGATGATTTTCAATTGGAGCCGTCGAAACTCAGTCCCGACAAGATGCGTTTGGAGTGGAAACACAAGAACTCTGACAAATATTTTGATGCGTCTTCTCTGTCGGATGGCACACTCCGCTTCATGGCCTTGGCAACGTTGTTTCTTCAACCGGAGCTGTATCGCCCATCCGTCATATTGATAGACGAACCTGAACTTGGACTCCATCCCTACGCTATCGCGATGCTGGCTTCACTTGTCAAGATGGCATCGGAGAAGACGCAGGTGATTGTCTCCACGCAATCGCCCATGCTTCTCGACCACTTTACCCCTGAAGATGTTCTTGTGACTAATCGTGTGGCAGGAGGCACGCGATTTGAGCGATTGGATTCACAAAAACTCGCTTCCTGGTTGGAGGATTATAGTTTGGGTCAGTTGTGGGAGAAGAACGAGTTTGGAGGACGTCCATCCGGGGCGGGGGATAAAAGATGAAGCGGCTCCTAATCCATGTAGAGGGAGAAACGGAAGAAGACTTTGTGAACTATGTGCTTGCCCCGCATCTTTACGATAAAGGTTACGAAACCGTTGGGGCTAGACTCGTTGGCAATGCCCGGCTTCGTCAACGTCGTGGCGGGATCCGGGCATGGTCTTCCGTGCGGGCAGACATTGTGAAGCACTTGCGTGAGGACCAAGGCTCCGTTGCGACAACAATGGTGGACTACTATGCGTTGCCCAGTACCGGCGAAAAAGCATGGCCGGGGCGCGATGAGGCTGGGCGTCTTCAATTCGATCGCAAAGCGGACACCGTTGAACAGGCCTTGCAGGCGGACCTGACGGCGTTCATGGGTGTTGACTTCGATCAGCGAAAGTTCATTCCGTTCGTCATTATGCATGAGTTCGAAGGCCTGCTTTTCAGCGACTGTGCGGCGTTCAGTCGTGGTATTTACCGCCCGGAACTGCAGGCCGATTTTCAAGTCATTCGTGATGCGTTCAAAACACCGGAAGAGATTAACGATTCCCCGGTTACATCGCCGTCGAAACGAGTGCTCGCTATCATTCCGAATTATGAGAAACCTCTGTTGGGAACCTTGGCCGTTCTGGCCATTGGGCTCGACAACATCCGGGGCGCGTGTCCGCATTTTAGCGACTGGGTTACTCGATTGGAAAGAGCCACAATAGGACCAAACATGGCCTTATGATGAATAACCCAATAACGCGAAATGACCCAATTAATGACGCAATCATTGGCTGTCGCAATGAATGGGCCTATGACCTGCGATGCGATTGATCGGGTATTGGCGAAATGCTGCCCGCTTTTCCACCCAATGCGCGCTGAATTTGCTTGCCGGAACGGGGCGAATCCTTAACAATATCCGAGTGCAGTCGGGCAAACAATCTGCCGGCATTCCGATCGCTGGGCGTGTCACATGAAAAAACGGATCGATCTCAAGGGGCGCAGTCTGCTGAAAATCTCCGATCTGTCGGATGACGAATTGATCTACCTGCTGGATTTGGCGGACCGCCTGAAGCTCAAAAAGAAAAGGGGCGTGCGCGGCAATCTCCTGGCGCGCAAAAACATCGCGCTGATTTTCGAAAAGGCGTCCACCCGCACGCGCTCGGCTTTCACCGTGGCCGCCGTGGACGAGGGCGGCAGTGTGGAATTCCTGGGCATGCACGATATTCATCTGGGCAAGAAGGAATCCATCAAGGACTCCGCCCGTGTGCTGGGCCGCATGTTCGACGCCATCCAGTTTCGGGGCTTCGCGCAAGCCACGGCGGAAAGCCTGGCGCAGCATTCCGGGGTGCCGGTCTGGAATGGGTTGACGGACGACGCGCATCCCACGCAGGCCCTGGCAGACCTGATGACCATCCGCGAGCATTTCCACCGCCTGAAAGGCCTGAAGGTGGTGTATCTGGGCGATGGCCGCAACAACGTGTGCCTTTCGCTCATGATGGGGTGCGCCAAGACGGGCGCCCATTTCGTGGATTGCACGCCGCGGGAGCTTGCGCCCGCCCCGGCGCGTTTGGAAGAAGCTCGCGCTGTGGCGCGCCGGAACGCCTGCACGGTGACGGTGGAGCCGGATCCGGCCAAGGCCGTGGCCGGCGCCCAGGTTGTTTACACGGACGTCTGGGTCTCCATGGGCGAGGAATCCAAGTTCGACGAGCGCTTGCGGCTCCTGAAACCATACCAGGTCAACATGGACCTTATCCGGCAAACCGGCAATACGGCGCGGGACGGCGTGATTTTCCTGCATTGCCTGCCGGCCTTCCATAACCACGAGACGGAGCTGACCCGCAAACTGGGCGCGCTGGAAGTCACGGACGAAGTGTTCGAGGCGCCGTTTTCAAAGGTTTTCGACCAGGCCGAGAATCGGATGCATACCATCAAGGCCTTGATGGTGGCGACCCTGACGGGATGCAAGGGGTAATGGAGGATGGTTTATGGTCAATGGTCAATGACTCGACCTCCACGGGGCAAAACCGTGTGTTCTTTCAGACTGCATCAACCATTGACCATAAACCATAAATCATTCCCGATCTGCGCGCTTACGCGCGGATCGGGCGATAGGAGCGATGAGTTCAACCATGCGCACGCTGGCGGAAATGGAATGGGACGACCTGCAGCGCCTGGGGCCGCTGGAGAAGGCCGAGTGCTTCAATTTGGCGGGCCGTCCTTTCCATGTGCTGATGGCCCAGCAGTTTACGCGGCCGCTCCTGGAGGAACTGGGCGCGATGGCCACGCGCATCCGCCAGATTGCCAAGAGCAAAGCCGGCATGGATTTCCTGCGCGGCCTGCTTGCGCATCGGACGGCGATGCTCTATTTCTCGCAGCCCAGCACGCGCACGTTTCTCTCCTTTCATTCCGCCTGCCAGATCCTGGGCATGAAAACGGTCGAAGTGCGCGACACCTCCACCTCCAGCGAAATGAAAGGTGAGACCCAGGAGGACTCCATCCGCACGTTCAGCTCGTTCGCCGATGTCATCATCATGCGCAGCGCCGTCGGCGGGCTGGCGGAAAAAATGGCCTGGGTGCTTTCCAACACCGAACGGCCCGTGCCGATCGTCAGCGCCGGCTCCGGCAAGGACCAGCACCCGACCCAGGCCCTGCTCGATATTTACACCCTCCAGCGCAGTTTCGAAACGCGCGGCGGCATCGACCGCAAGAAAGTGGTGTTCGTGGGCGACCTCGCCCGGGGCCGCACGGTGCGCTCGCTCGCTTTCCTGCTGACCCGCTACCAGGGCGTCAAACAATACTTTATTGCGCCGCCGCAACTGCAGATCAAGGACGATATCCTCGATCTTTTGCGCGCGGCGCGCGTCGAGTTCGAAGTCGGCGACGATTTCGAGAAAGTTATCCCGCAAGCCGACGCCATCTACATGACGCGCATCCAGGACGAGTGGGACGAGAACAAGGGCGACAGCGGCAAGATCGACGTTTCCAAATTCGCTTTTACGGCCGAGCATCTCAAACTGCTTCCGCCGCAGGCCGTGATCATGCACCCCTTGCCCCGCCGCCTGGAAATCGCCGTCGAGGTTGACCGCGATCCGCGCGCCGTCTATTGGCGCCAGGTGCGCAACGGCATGTGGGTTCGCGTGGCCCTGCTGGCCGCCATCTTCGAGTGCTTCGACGCCGTGCGCGAGTTCCCAGTCGCCTGATTAACTTGCATTGTTACTGCTCCGCGAAATTTGGCCGATTTCGACGTATCGAACGGATTTATGCTACACGCCAAAACAGTTGCCGTCATCGTTCCCTGTTTCAACGAGCAGGACCAAATCGTCAAGGTCCTCAGCGCCATGCCGGACTTCGTGGATCTGATCGTCGTGATCGACGACAAGTCCACGGACGACACGGCCGCGCGGATCCGCGAGTTCATCCGCTCGGACACCCGCCCGGCCGGGCGCATTGCGAAGCGCGCGCGGACTTACGGCGCCGGACTTTACGACCATGCCGACAACCTGGCGATCGAGCGCGAGAAGGAGGAGGAGCGTTTTTTCATTCCCGTCGGGACGACGCGCGCGGATAACAGCCGCGTGACGCTCCTTTCCCACGTCCGCAACGGCGGCAAGGGCGCCGGCGTGGCCACCGGCTTCAAGTTCGCCCGGGACCACAACATCGCCTGCACCGCCGTCATGGATGGCGACGGCCAGATGAATCCCGCCGAGTTGGAAAGCATCTGTTTGCCGGTCGTGACGGGCAAAGCCGACTACGTCAAGGGCAACCGCTTCAAGCATCGCATGGCCAGCCGGGCCATCCCCAAAGTCCGGTTCTACGGCAATGCCGTCCTGTCCATTTTGACCAAGGTCGCCACCGGCTACTGGCGGGTGGCCGATACGCAGACCGGCTACGCGGCCATCAGTCTGGAGTGCTTGGACAACATCGAGATTCACAAGCTTTACGGATCGTACGGCGTGTACAACGACCTGCTCCAGAAGCTGAATATCGCCTGTTTCACGATCACCGAGGTCCCCATCACGCCGGCCTACAATATCGGCGAGAAATCCAAGATGAAAATTTTGAAGGTGATTCCGCGCATCTCGCGTCTGCTCGTATGCCTCTTCTTCGAGCGATTGTTCAAGAAATACCTCTACACGAGTTTTCATCCGCTTTTCCTGCTCTATATGATGTCGTTTTTCACGTTCCTGGTTTCCATTCCGGTCGTCATCCGGTTTCTTTACGCTTATTTCGCCCTGGGCCAGATCTGGTCCGCCCATATGCTGGTATTCATCAATCTGCTGCTTTTTTCCTTCCAGTCGCTCGTCTTCGCCATGTGGTTCGACATCAACGATAACGACCGGCTGTACGTATAAACGGCGATGACCACGGACGAACACACCAAAGTTATTGTGAGCGTTGACGTGGAGGACTGGTATCACGGGCCGACCATGTCCGCCCGCTGGGATTCGCGCAACTCGCTGGATAAACTGCTCGCCGCCAACCCCGGCATCGAGCGGGCCTGTTCTTATATCGACATTGTCCTCGAACTGCTGGAACGCCGGCGCGTCAAGGCGACTTTTTTCTGGGTCGCCGAGTATGCCCGGCGGTTTCCGGCGCTTTTCGCGCGGGTCGCCGCCGCGGGGCATGAGATCGCCTGCCACGGCCTGACGCATTTCTCCAAGCTCGATTACCGCACCAAGCAGGCCGTCTTCAGTCCGCGGGAATTCAAGGCGCGCGCCTTGACCGCCCGGAAAATCCTGGAAGACATGTCCGGCCGGCCGGTTCGCGGTTACCGGGCGCCGAACGCCTATGTGTCGGGCGCCATGCTCGACGCCCTCGAGGAAACCGGCTTCACCTACGATTCCTCCGTGTCGGTCAGCTCGATCTACAATAAGACCGATTCCAGTCTGGCGGGCGTGACGAGCGCGCCTTATTATCCCGCGCCCGGCGAATTGCGCGCAAGCAACCAGTCGCGCAGCTTGGTCGAATTTCCGTGGCCGTATTATTCGGCCGCCGGAGTGAAAATCCAGAGCGCCGGCGGGCCGTATCTGCGTTTTTTCGGCAGCGGCCTGATTATCCGCGGCCTGCGGCAGTCCCTGCGCCGGGGACACGCGGTGTTCTATTTCCATCCCATCGATCTCTGCAACGAGTCCATTCCCATGCGTTTTTCGCCGCGCCGTCCTTTTTTGTGGCTTTTCAAGGGCGACCTTGTCAAACGGCGCGTCGAACGGGTGCTGGACACGTTCCCAAATCGGACCGCTTGCTTCGGGCAAATTATGGAAGAGCAAAAAAATGAATTAGGCCTTCGAGCTATGCCGTTCTATCGAACGGCCACTACACCGGACGGCCTGTCTGAACTCGGCCAGGGGTGTAGTTGCGGTTCGATAGAACCGCTGTGTTTTGTCCACCGTAGGCAGGGCCGCCTCCGTCGAAAAATAATTTAACAGCGAGGACAGCCGCGGCAACACCGTCAGGGTGACGGGGGATTATCAATGAACGCAATCTGCGAACGTTTGCAACGCGATGTTATTCGAGCCGGGATCTGCACCTCGTGCGGCGCATGCGCGGCGCTGGATCCCTCCGGACGGGCGTACATGGAAGACACGCTTTACGGTCCGCGGCCGGCGTTCCCCGCGGACGGCGCCGAACTCCCCCAATTAGCCTGGGAGGCCTGCCCCGGCAAAGGCATTCGTTACGCCGACCTTTATTTGAAGCACTACGGACGCCTGCCGGAAAACTGGCTGTTGGGCTGTTTCAAATGCGTCCGCACCGGCCACTCCGCCGACCCCGTTATCCGCCGCAACGGCGCCTCGGGCGGGGTCATCAGCCATACGCTCATTTATCTGCTGGAGCAAAAACTCGTTGACGCCGCATTGGTCGTGCGCCAGGGAATTCCGACCCCGGAAAAAGCCCGCGTCACGATCGCCCGCAGCCGCGCCGAAGTGCTTGCCGCCGCCCAATCGGTGTATATTCCCGTTGCCACGCTCGACATTCTCGCGCAATTGCTTCCGCACGAGCGTTACGCCATGGTCTGCCTGCCCGACCAGGCCGCGGCCCTGCGCACGCTGCAACTGGCCGGGCACGCCGCGGCCCGCCGGATCCGCTTTCTGCTCGGACCCTATACCGGCACCGCGCTCTATCCTTCCGCGATCCGCTGTTATCTGCGCTCCAAGGGCGTAAACGACAACGATGCCATCGCCGCGCTCAAGTGGCGCGCCGGTGAATGGCCCGGCTACCTTGAAATCCGAACGGCCTCCGGCAAAGTATTCCGCTCGAAAAAATTCTATTATAATTTTTTAATCCCGTTTTTCATCACCCAGGCCAGCCTGCAGGGCATGGATTTCACGAACGAATTCTGCGACCTTTCCGTCGGCGACGCCTGGTCGCCGCGCTTCGAGTCGGAGGGCGGCGGACACTCGGTCATCGCCACGCGCACGGACGAGATGGAAGGCATTATCCGGGACATGGAGCGCTCCGGCCTGCTGGCCGCAACCATGGCGGACCCGGCCGAAACTTTGGCCATGCACGGGCACATGCTTGATTTTAAGAAGCGCGGCAGTTATATTCGCAACCGTATTCGGAAACTCTTCGGCCGGCGGGCGCCGGATTATGGCTTGGCGCCGCGGCCCCTGCCGGCGTCGCGTGTGCTGGTGGAACTGGTGATCGGCGGCTTGTTTCTTGTTTGCGGCACGCGGGCGGCGCGCTGGGTTGTGGCGCGCATCCCGGAATCCGTGATCGGGCCGCTGTTCAACCGCCTGCGTCTGGCCTGGAAGTCCCTGAGCAAGCCGACCAAGCGCAAGGGGCTCGGCAAACTCGAAATGGTCGTGACGCCGCCGGAATAAAATATTGATATGGAAATCGATGCCATGCGCGATTTAGCGACCGTGACCGAACGGCTTGGGGCGCACGCCGCGCTTATCGCGCCGCGCATTTTGACCCAGGTCTGCCGCGATCCGAACTCGGCCGCCTACGGCTCGTTCGACCGCGACTGGTGGCATTACCGCATCCGCGATTTTCCCTCCGTCATCCTCCAGCAGGGCGCGTATGCCGTCTGGCTGGCGGGTCGTTTGGATGCCTGGACGGACTGCCGCGCCGATCTCGCCCGGCTGGCCGCCGCCGGCGGCCGGTTCTGGAACGCGCGCGCCGTCCGGCGGGGCGCCTTCGAGGAGTATTACCCCTGGGAACGCGGCTATGCGCCGCTGGCCTTTGCGGCCCTGGCGGTCATGAAGCTGGCCGCCGCCGGCGTTATATCCGCCGGCGAAGTCCAGGCCGGCGCCCGGATTGCCGCCCGCCAGTTAATGCGGCGCTTCGAATCGGAGGCCGGCAATCAGCAGGTCGCGGGATTGGCGGCGCTGGCCTGGATCGGCAAAGTATTTCCCGATCTCGTGGCGCCGGGCGCCTTCGCCGTTCTGGCGCAAAAAACCATGGCGCTTCAGACCGCCGAAGGCTGGTTCATCGAGTACGGCGGGCCGGACCTGGCCTATCTTTCGGTGGCCCTCGACTGTCTTTGGGACTTGCACGACGCCGCCGGCGACGCTTGTTATGTGCCGGCCGCCGAACGCGCCCTGGAATACATGGCGCCCTATGTGTTGGAATTCGGCGCAAGCATCGGCATGCATAATGCCCGCAATACCGACTACATCCTGCCTTATGGATTGAGCCGTCTCGCAGTCCACGGCCAAGGGCCTTCGGCCCAGTTGGCGGCTTCCGTGCTTGTGCGTCTGTATGAATCGCTGGCGGCGCCCGACCATTTCGCCCATGCCATCGATGACCGCTACCACAGCCATTATGCGGGCCACTCGTTCATCCGGGCCTATCTGTGCTTAAGCGGCAAGGTCGCCTGCGAGACCACGCGCGACCCAAAGACCGGCGCTACGATCCGGATCGCGGAAGAAAAGATCGATCGGGAAAAGGCGGGGCGCGGCGTCCCCGCCGCGCCGCCCGGTTCCAATGAACCGGATCGCCCCGCCGAATTTCTCTTGCCGGAATGCGGCCACTATCTGAAGCGCGCCCGGAACGGCGATCCGGCCCTGCTCTTGTCTCTGCGTAAAGGAGGAGTCCTGACCGCCGTTCACGGCCGGCGGCGGGTTTCGGATTACGGCTGGCACGTCGGCATCGGCGCCCAACAATTCGTGAATCATTGGTGGTCGGATCGGTGGACCTGGACGCGCGCGGGAAACAGCTTCGTCATTCGCGGACGGCTGGTTGTCCACCGCGAGACGATCAGCACGCCCTTCAAGCACCTGGCGCTGCGCGCGCTTAGCTTTTTCCTGGGCGACCTGATCATCCCCGGCCTGAAGCGGCTGCTGATCTTCAAGCACCCCGGCAGTCCTTATACTTTCGAGCGTGTTGTGGCGATCGAGTCCCGCCGGATCGTCGTGCGCGACCGCATCGCCAACCTGCCCCCGCAGGCGGTCGTATGCCCGGCGCCCCGCGCGTCGAAGCGCCACGTATCGAGCGCCGACAGTTATCACCGCGAGGACTTGCGCCTGGCCGAGGGCGTGGAATGCCGGCGGACCAGGAACACGGCGCAAGGGGTCTTCACGTCCGAAACTTCATACGATTTCTTATGACCAACACCCCGCAACGTCAAGTCGGCCAAAGTCTGCAACGTGGATTCGATTACATCAAGTTCATGGCCGCCGGGTTGCCTTCCTTCATCCTGGCCATTCCGCTGAACTATGCGCTAGTCGAATGGGCCGCGCTCCCCAAAAGTCCGGCGTATGCCCTGGTGCTTGCCTTCCAGGTGACCGTCAACTTCTTTATGTTGCGGCGCTTCGTGTTCAAGGAACGAACCGGTCGCGCCCTGCTCGGCGATTTTGCGGCCTTCTTTTCCGGAATTATGCTGTTCCGTTTCGCCGATTTTCTGCTCTATGCCGCCTTGGTGCATTATGCCGGCGCCTGGTTGTGCGCCGCGCTCGGCCCGCGCTATTACATCGCCATCCAGTTGGCCAACGTGCTCGTTTTCAGCGTGCTGAAGTTTCTATTCTCCGAACGCCTGTTCCTGCCCGGCGCCCATGCCGGCGCGCCGCCATTGTCCCGGCCGGGCGTCAAACTGTGCCTTAAACTGGCGGCCGGTCTCTGCCTGCTCGCCGGGATCGCGGCGGCGGGGGCGGCATCGGCGGGAGTCGCCGCGCTGGCCGCCAAAGCGGAGGGGACCTGGGCGCAGGTCGCGCTCGCCATCCGCCCGATATACCTTTATGCCGTCGCCGGCGCGTGTTGGCTTGGCTGGTACGTCCTGGCGCGCGGCATTCACAACCGCCTTGCGGACTGGGTCCGTTTTGCCGCCCGCATGTTTTTCATGGGCGGCGCGCTGTTTGCCGGCATCGTGTTGCTGCTCATTTACAAGGGTGGGGAACCCTGGGCCTTCGTTTTCTATGCCGACAAGCCCATTCGCAATCTCGCCCTGAGCGCGGCGTGCTTCCTGCTCTGGTATGTCCTTGCGCGCGGCATCCATAACAGCCGCCGGGCATGGGCGCTTCTGATCGCCCGGATGATCATGCTGGTCGTCAGCCTGGGATTGACGCTGTTGGCGGCTGAAATCGGGATGCGCTTTTACCTGGAAAAATATTGCCGGGAAAATTCCTTCGAGCATTGGGAAAAACTATGCGCGGAAGGCAAGACCATGCCGCTGCGCACGACCCACCCCATGTCCATAATCATCCGGCCCTGCGAGAATCGACGCCTGGTTTACGAGCTTCAGCCCGGCCTGGACCTTGATTTCGGGCACCGCCGCTTGAGAACCAACCGCGCCGGCATGCGTTCTTCCAGGGAATATGCCCTGGAGCGCCCGCCCCACAGCATTCGTATTCTCGGGATCGGCGACTCCGGCATGTTCGGCTGGGACCAGGAGCAAGACGACAACTACATGGACGTATTGGAACATAACTTGAACGATCGCCATGACGGCGTCGCCTACGAGGCCTTGAACATGGCCGTGCCGGGTTACAATACCCAGCTCGAAGCCGAGACTTTGCGGACCAAGGGCCTGGCCTATAAGCCCGATATCGTCATCGTGGGATGGTGCAACAACGATTACGGCCTGCCGTTTTTCCTGATCCAGCAACCCGATTTCCGGCGCCGGGACATATCGTTCGTCAACCTCCTGATTTTTCATCGCAAGCGCCTGCCCGAAATCATGGAGCCGGTGCAATTCCGAGAACTGCGCAAATACGACGCCAAGAGCGTACTGCCGGAAATTGCGTCCGGCACGAACATCGAGGGCGTCCGGCAGGCCATGCGCGAGCTAAAACAGCTAAGCAGTCAGTACGGCTTCCGCCTGCTGGTCTTCGGGCCCATGGACGGCGATTGCGTCAAAATCTGCCGGGCGGAGGCGATCCCTTATTTCAACACGCGCGAAAAGATTCCCGGCGGCAAATACCCCAAGGAATACTCCGTGCACTTCATGCATCCGGCCAAGGGCGGCCACGCCGTGCTGGCCAGGGAATTGGAAGCATATCTGGAGAAGCAAGGCTGGCTGAAGCCACAATCGAATTAGGTCAACTGTAGCCGTCGGACGTTTAGGCCGACTCGCCTGGGCGAAGCGCTCCGGCGAAGCCTGGCGTTTCCGGCCAATAACGCGAGCCTGTCGTCTCGCGGCTACAACAAAAACCATAAAATTCCGGGCAGGATCAAGGGATCGCGGGCGGCGCGGCCGGTTCCACGGCGGCGACATTCCGGGATCAGTCCCGGACCTCGAAGGTCAAAGGCAGGTGCACGTCGTTCTTGCCGTGCGGCACGGTCCCATCCCGGACATCATACCGGTCGCCGGTGTCCGAATCGTAAATTCCCATCCGCACGCTGTAGCGTCCGGTTTTGACGTCCGCCGGCGCCCGCACTTCGTTGTCAAACGGGCCGGCCCGCTCCGGCAAGCGCGGGAACCGCAAGCAGTCCGCCAGGCGATAATCGGCCTGGAACGCGATCCGGCCGGCCTGATCCACAAAGTGGACAAACACCACCAAGCGTTCCAATGGAATTCCCGCCGTTTCGAACCGCCAGTCGAACCCAACGCCAAGCGGGTCGCCGCGGCGGACAACATCGGCGCTGAGCCGGGCGCCGATTAAACGCACACCGCCTTTAAACCGCACGGAAACGGGAATGTCCGGAAATGCCCGAACAGGTTTGGGTTCCGCCGGTTTGGGCGCCATGCGTCCGGCGTCGCGATCGATCGCGGCCTGGCACTGCTCGTTCAGCGCGGTCACGGTGGCCATGCAATCGGGCTTAATGGCAAGACTGTCGATTTCGACGTCGGCGCCCTCAAGCGGTTGAAGCGCAATCACATATTCTCCGCCCTTCGAGATGCGCAGGGGGCTTTGAATGTCAAAAAAATCGCCGCCGGCCATTGCGCGCGCATCCTGTCCGGGCGCTTCCAACTTGACCCGGTTTTGGCCGCAGACCGCGCCGGTCATATCGGAGGCCCGGATCAGAATTTCCCCGGCGCCCGAAGCGGATGGCGTCCGACACCGCAACCGGACCGCCACGGTATAACCGCCGGGATCGAGCCGCAACGGCGTGGCGCCGGCGATTGAGCGGACAACAGGATTGGTTTGGCTCGAATCCGCCGGGGTTGCGCGAATCGTTTTTCCGCCCGCGGCATTGTCCGCAATCGCGCCCCCGTCGAGCGTCAATTGCTCCGCCGCCAGGCGGATAAAATCCAGCGATTCGAGATAGGCGGGGCTGATGCCATAAACCCGGCGGAACGAATCGGCATCGCGCACATTGCGGAGCGGAGCGGCGAGCGCTTGCAGTGTCTCCGCTTCCGGGCCTTTTAGCGGCCGCCCGGCGGCGGCCGCGCCGATCAAGGCCTGGGCGGCCAGGGTCGGGTTTTTCGTTTCCAGCGCGGCCCGGCATAAGAGCGGAGCGGCTTCCTGAAAACGGCCGAGGTTATACAACATCGTGCCCGCATCCTCGGTGCCGGTGGCCCATCCCACCCAGACATTGCCGTAGGCCGCGGAAACCTGCAGGCGGTAAAACCACGGCCCGCCGTCCGTTGTCGGGAATTGGGCGCGCGGCTTGGGTATTTCGATGCAGGCGGCCTCTCCGGCCGCCAGGCTGATTTGACGGCGCGCGCCGCCGAGGGTCAACGCGATATAATTGGGAACTGCGGAATTTTGCAGGATAACGCGGGACATTGCCGGCGGCCGCTCGCTCACCAGCCATTTGACCAGGGTTTTTGCCGGTTCAGCCCGCATCAGTTTTTCACTGCGCAGGAATTCCGGGCCGTTGTCGAAAATGAACTGGTTGCCGGTCAACGACGGCTGGCGCTGATACACCGGCCTGCGAAAATCGTTCCGGATCAGCGGACTTTCCCCGAGGCACAGCGTGATCGGCAGATTGCGAAAAACCGCCAATGAAATCGGCTCCAGAAAAAACCGCTTGAGCGAGGGCAGGTCTTTGCGCGGCGTTTCCACATTGACCAGATGAACCGTGCCTTTGGCGGTTTCCGCCGGGGCGAACCCTTCCGGGCTGCACGTGTAATAATCGGCTGCGACATGAAAGCTGCGCGGGATATTTTCCTTGATCCAGGCTTGCGCCATGCGGCCGACATCCTGATGCCAGAAAAAATAATCTTCATGAATGGCGGAGCGGAGCAGGAACCCGCAGGCGGCTGTAATCAATCCGACCTGGGCAAGCCGCCCCGCCCAACGCCAGGAGCGCAAGACGATTCGTTCCAGCCCCGTCGTCAACACGACCGCCGCCATGAGAAAAATGCAGGGGGTAATCAGCGTATGATAGACGGGATGCGCGGCGGGGCGCAGAAGCAGGGCGACCAGAAACATAACCGGCATCGAATATAAAACGACATACCGGCCCCGGCTCCGCGCCAGGCCGATCAAACCAAGGATGGCGCCCATGCAAACGATCGGCCCCAAAATATGCGCCATGATGGGAAGGTTCCGTTGTATGGAATACATGAATTTGACCAGCTTCCCGCCGAAGCGGATATTTTCGGGAATTCCCCGATAACTCGATATTTGAAAGAAAAAGGCAATGATATTTTGCGCCGTTTCCGTAAAATGCGTGAAAAGAGTGGGCATGGCCAGAAAAGTCATAATGACGCCCGCAACCGCCATCAGGGCGATGCGTCCGAGCGCGCCGGGCTTGAAAAGCGGGCGCAGGCCGCCGGCGCGCAGGACATGGGCGGCCAGGGCCGGCAAAATCGCCATACCGCCGTGATATTTAGACGCAAAGGCGCAGGCCGCGCTGATGGCGGCCAGCGCGTAGTCGCGGCAGCGGCCATGGCGGTAAATGCGGAAGGCATACAAAACCGAAAGTGTCGCGAAAAACGCGGCGGTCGTGTCGCAGGTGGCATAGTGGCAGGAAACGATGTCGGCCGGCGACAACGCCAGAAACGCGGCGGCGGTTAGTCCCGCCGCCCGGCCGAAATTTTCACGTCCAATCTTGAAGACCACCAGGATCAGCAGGGTCGCCAGGAACGCGTTCCATATCCGCATCAGGAACCACAAAGTCAGGAGGTTGGGCGCGCCTTTTTCGTAAGGCACGCCGATCAGGCGGAAGCACCCGTTACGCGCCAATTCGGCCGCGCGATACAGATATTCGACCAGGTGGGCATTGAAATACGGATAGGCGTCATAATCCAGGTCCCCGTAATGGACATAGTATTGGCCGTGCAAGAACCGTTCGACGGCCCGGATCTGCTTGGCCGTGTCGGGATGATAGTCGTTCCATTCGTGCAGATCGTGCGACAAACCCCAAAACCGCAGAATGAATCCGAAGACCATAATGGCCAACAGCAGACCGCGCAGTGCCGGCCCCATCGGCGACGAAGGAATTGGCTCACTGCCATCGGCGCTATTTGAGGCGGGGGCGGCGGAGTGTTGCGGGCACCGATTCGGGCGGAATATGGCGGATAAATTCATCGGACACAACTTGCACCGACTTTCAACGTTGGCAATGTCATTCAAAACACAGCGGCTCTATCCACCGTAGGCGGACAAGTCGAACCGCAGCTACACCCGTTCGGTGTAGTCGCCGTTCGATAGAACGGCATCGTTGCCGAAATCTGAATTTATCGGATTTGCCTCGCCCGGGCCAGACTGCGGGCCTCGACGCTTTGGATCTCCACAAATCCCTGCGAGCTGACGGGGTTCAGCCCCCGGCTGGCTTCCATGGAAGAATCCGCCGGATTATAGAGCGAGCCGGGACAGTCGGTCAGTTTCTGGAAATAGATGTTGCCTTTGTAAAGGCCCACCTGCACGCTTCCCGTGGCGGATGCGGCCAGAACGTCGATGGCGGCCAAGGCCGCGCGCGTGGCCGGGTCGAAATAGCGGCCGTCATAGATCTGATTGGCCGCCAGGTTCGAAAGCTGCTTGAACAGCAGGGTGGCGCGCCGATCCAAGGTCGCCTGATAAACGAACTCCAGACAGCGGCCCAGCAGTTCCATGCCGGGCGCTTCATAAACCCCGCGGCTCTTGGTGCCGATAATCCGATTTTCCAGGGCGTTCTTCATGCCGACGCCATTGCGCCCGCCGATCCGGTTGGCCATCCGCATGGCCTCCAGGGTCCCGACTTTTTTGCCGTTAAGGCGCGTGGCGCGCGCCTTCTCGAAATGCACGCTAAACCGTTCCACTTTGTCCGGGGCCTTCTCCGGCCAGACGCCCATGGTGGGCGTGACGATCGTGCAGGGGGTTTGAAGACTTTCCAGGTCCTCGGCCTCGTGGGAGAGTCCCGCCAAATTGGCGTCGGTGGAATATTTTTTCTTGCCGCCGGCGAAGGCATCCATGCCAAAACCCTTGAGATAGGCCGCCATCTGGGTGCGGCCGGGAAATTCGTTGAGCAAGGCGGGATCGCGCCAGGGCGCATACACGTTCATCGCGGGGGCCAGCACATTGGTGTAGCGCTCGAAACGCACCTGGTCGTTGCCCCGCCCGGTGGCCCCATGCGCCAGCACCGTGCAGCCGCGCTTTTTCATTTCAGGAATCAGGCCCCGCACAGTCACCGCCCGCGCCAGGCCGGTGCTGTTCCAGTAGCCGCCGTCATACATGGCCTGGGCCTTGATGACCTCGAAGCAGGCCTCGGCCATGGCGAGCTTGAGATCCACGATCACCGTGCTCGCGCCGCAGGGCGCCATGCGGGCGCGGACGGCGCGAATATCGGATTCGTCCGGCTGGCCGAGGTCGGCCGTGAAGCACACGACATCAACACCCAGGTCAACGAGCTTTTTTGTGATGGTCCGGCTGTCCAAGCCGCCGGAAACGCACAGGCCGACTTTTTCGTTCTTCAGTTCGTCAATCGTCATAGGAATTTCCTTTCTCCAAAAACGCGCTGAACGGCAACGCCGGTAATGTCCTTGATTGTGGCTTCGCTCACCCCCCAGTAGGGCAAAACATCCTCCACCAGCGATCGGTACAGGCAGAGCGAAGGATAGCCGGATTCGTAGGGCGGGTACAGTTTTTCGCTGATGGGGTGGGGAGCATGATCGGTTTCGATCCAGTCGATTTCACCCCGCTTGAGCGCCTGGCGCAGGGCGATGGTATCGGCCAACTCGCGCAACGGCGGATTGACTTTATAAAGCAGGCCTTCCCGGCCTTTCATGTGATCCGCCGACCACAGCAGATGGTGGGGGGTGACGCCGCAGGTGATATTCAGGTCCGAGCGCGCGGCCTTGACAAGCTCCAACGACGACGCGGTGGAAAGGTGGCAGATGTGCAAAGTTCCCTGGAAATTAACCGCCCGGGCGAACGCGATCTGATCGGCGATCGAGGCCGTTTCGGCCTGGGGCGGACGGGCCAGGCTGTGACTGGCCGGGCGGGCGGGATCGAAACCGCGGGTGAAAATGGACTCTTTTTCGGCATGCACCGCCAGCATGCCGTGATAACCGGCGGCGGCCAGAAACGCATATACTTTTTTTTGGTCGGCTTCGCGCGCCAGGGCCAGGGCGCCCACCGAAGGGCCGGCATAGAGTTTGATGCCGACGACCTGGCCGCAATGATCGACCAGGCCGGCGGCTTCGCGCAATTGCTTTTCGTCGGCCGTGGCGCCCATGTAAAGCCGGTAACGTTTCAGGTCGGCGCGCGGGACAAGCGCCAGACGCGCCGTCACGTCGCGTTCCGTCAGGATCGGCGGGTCCGTATTGGGCATATCGAAAATCATGTCCACCCCTTGCGCGTCGCACAGCTTCAGGACGTGGGTAATGGTTTCCTTGTAAGCCTGTTGACCGTCGCGGCAATGGACGTGGGGATCGATTCTCATGGCGTCTTCGCAATGCGCTCAAGGTCGGCGCCGATTCGGGGATATGTGTTTATAATCCGGGCGGCTTTGGCCTGGGTTTTGGGGTCCTGGTAAAATTTGCGAAAATAGTCCGGACGGCTAAGCAAGGCGCGTTCCGCCCAGGCATCCCGGCTGCCCTGGCGGGCGACCAGTTCGGCATAAAGCGCCGCGGAGACGCGCCCGGTTTCCCGCGCGATACTCCAGGCGCGCGCATCCAACGGCACAACGCAAAACAGCCGGATGCCCAGTTCTTTCAGAAGCGCGAACCCGTCTTCCATGCGGTCCACGAACGAAACCACCCCGGCCAGCCGGCCGCCGCCGCGCTCGATGATCGGTTTCCAATAATCCCGCACCGAGGATCCCTCGTTATTCAGGTCGGCCACGTGAAGAAATATTTTCCCGGCAATATCGGCCCCCAGCACCTTGCCGTCCTTGTACATCTTGAGATGCGGCTTGCGCAGGGCAACGGCGACCGGATTGGAGAAATCCCAGTCGCGCGTTTCGCCGCCGGAAATGGCGTCGAACGCGCCGAACTCCGTCCGGATCAGGCCGGCAAGCGACTGGATCGCCGCGGCATAGGCCGGCCCATCCTTTTCCACCGTGATGCTCTGGACATAGTAAGGGCCCACCTGGCCGGAGGTGTAAGGGAACCAGGGTGTGCGCTCATCCACGAACCGGAATGCGCCGGTATTCAGCAGGTTCCGCAGATTGATTGCCTGTGCGGCAATGGCATCGAATGCAGTCATGGTCGGCATCGTCTTCCCCCGTGTGTGTTTCGCACCATACCAATGCGAAAACCCCGCAACCCAAAGTTTTTTCTGCCTTAGGCGGACCCGCCTCCGGCGGGTACCACGAAACACACAAAACACACGAAAGTTCAGCAAAACAATATTACAGATTCTATTCAGGCCGGCGCCTTGCGGCGCAACAAAAACTTCTCCAGCTCGACCGCCCAGAACAGCGTCGAGCTCAGGACGGCGCAGATCGCCAGATCGAAGGCCGATAACGGCGCGGTTTGAAAGAACTTCTGGAGGAAAGGCGCGTACACCAGGGCCAACTGCAGAACGATCGTCAGCAACACCGCGCCCAGCAGCGGCTTGTTGGTGAACACCCCCACCGTGAAGAGCGATTGCCGATTGGATCGGATCGCCATGACATGCGCCAGTTGGAGGAACGTCAGCGTCGTAAAAACGACGGTGCGGAAATGCGCGATGACGTCCTGGCCGCCGCCATGCGCCTTGCCCAGACCGGCGACCCAGTAACCGGCGCCCAGCGACACCGCGCACATCAGGAGCCCCACCCACAGGATGTGCCAGCCCATGCCCTGGCCAAGGATGTTGTCCGTCAAACGCCGGGGCCGGCGGCGCATAATATCGCGCTCGGCCGGCTCGACGCTGAGGGCCAGCGCCGGCAGGCCGTCGGTCACCAGGTTCATCCAGAGAATCTGGATCGGCAGCAAGGGCAGGGGCATTCCCATGAACGGCGCCAGCAGCATGACCCATAACTCGCCGGAGTTCGTGCTCAGAAGATACTTGATGAATTTACGGATGTTGTCGTAAATCGCGCGACCTTCCTCGACGGCGGCGACAATCGTGGCGAAATTGTCGTCCTGCAAGACCATGTCGGCGACCTCCTTGGTGACATCGGTGCCGGTAATGCCCATGGCCACGCCGATATCCGATTTCCGCAGAGCGGGCGCATCGTTGACCCCGTCGCCCGTCATGGCGACAACGTGCCCGCGTTGCTGCAAGGCCTGGATGATTTTGAGTTTGTGTTCCGGGGAAACGCGCGCGTAAACGGCCGTGTCTTCAACCCGGTCGTAAAGCTCGGCGGGCGACAGTTTGTCGAGGTCGGCCCCCGTCAAAACCGCGCCGTCGGCGGCGATGCCCAGTTGCCGGGCTATTTCCCGGGCGGTCAGGGGGTGGTCGCCGGTGATCATCACCGGCCGGATGCCGGCCGTCCGGCAGGTTTGAACCGCGGCGCGCACCTCCTGGCGCGGCGGATCGATCATGCCGATCAAGCCGAGGAAAACCATGTTTCGCTCCAGGTCCTGCTTTACGCCGCCGCCATCCAGCAGGCGGAACGCGACACCCAGCACGCGCATGCCGGCCTGCGCAAGCGCGTCGTTGGCGGCAAGTATCTCCTTGCGCCTGTCCGCGGTCAGCGGCCGGGCGCCGGCCGAAGTCCAGGCTTCGGCGCAGACATCAAGCAGGCTGTCAACGGCGCCTTTGCAAAAGGCCGCATCAGGCCTCCGGCCGCCGTCATCCGCCCGCATGGCCTTGGCGAGATCCGGAGGAACAGCCGGGCCGATGCTATGAACGGTCGTCATCCGCTTGCGATCCGAATCGAAGGGGATTTCGTCCACGCGCTGAAAAACCTGCTCCAATTCCTGCTTGAACAATCCCATGGCGGCGGCCGCCACCACCAGGGCGCCCTCGGTCGGATCGCCGATGGCCTGCAGGTGTTCGTTCCGGCCGGCGCGCGGTTTCAAAATGGCGTCGTTACAAAGAGCGCCGGCCGTCAAAAGCAGGCCGATGCCCGGATGGCCATCCAACGGCAGGCGCCGGTCGGTCTGGTCATCCCAAACCGGGCCATCGCGCCCCAACCGCTCGGTCAGGTCGATTCTATCCCCGCCAACGTCCAAGACGGTGACGGTCATGCGATTTTCCGTCAACGTGCCGGTTTTGTCGGAGCAGATGACTGTGACCGACCCCAGCGTTTCAACCGCCAGGAGCTTGCGAATCAATGTCCGCCGCGAGAGCATCCGTTGCGCGCCAAGGGCCAGCGCGATCGTCACCACCGCCGGCAAACCCTCCGGCACGGCGGCAACCGCCATGCTGATGGCGGTCAGAAACATGAGTTTGACGTTCGCCATGCCCAGGCCGCCGCGAATCAGGCCCTGGAAAAAGATGACGGCCACCAGGGCCAGGGCCGCCAGCGCCAGACCTTTGCCCAGTTGGTCGAGCCTTTTTTGCAAAGGGGTTGCCTCGCGCTTGACGCCCTGAATCAGCGTGGCGATGCCCCCCAATTCCGTGCGCATGCCGGTGGCCGTGATCAAGGCCAGCCCGCGGCCATACGTGACGATCGTTCCCATATAGGCCATGTTGCGGCGGTCCCCCAGCGCAACCTCCGCGCCCTCAAGACGGGCGACATTTTTTTCCACCGGCTCCGACTCGCCGGTGAGGGCCGCTTCCTGCACGCGCAGATTGGCCGTCTCCAGCAGGCGGCAATCGGCCGGAACGAGGTTGCCGGCTTCCAGAAACAGAATGTCGCCCGGCGCCAGGTCGCGCGAGGAAATCTCCTGCACGCCGCCGTTGCGCCGCACCTTTACGGTCGGCACGGACATTCTCCTGAGGGCCGCCATGGCCTTTTCGGCGCGGTATTCCTGGCTGAGTCCCAGCAGTGCGTTCAGCACGACAATGACGAAGATGACCGCGGCATCCGCATATTCGCCCAGGGCGGCGGAAACGATGGCGGCGGCGATCAGGACGACGATCAGGACGCCCGTGAATTGCTCCCGCAGAATCACCCAGGGACTCTTGATGCCCCGCTCCTCCAGCGCGTTGGGCCCGTAAGCATCCAGGCGTCGTTGGGCTTCCCGGTCGCTCAAGCCGCGTGAAGCATCGCTGTCGAGTTCGGCCAGAGATTCGGCGGTCGAAATGTTCCACCAGGCGTTCATATCGCGCGTCTCCCGATTCTGACAATGGCTGAAAACGGATATCATAAAGATTTTTGCCGGCCCATGCAACATTAACCGGCGGCAATATGGGTCACTATTTGGGGGGGGGTGTAGATGCGGTTCGATAGAACCGCGGATTGCCGTTCTATCGAACGGCCACTACACCTCAGCCCGCGACCGCATTAGGTTGCCCGCCCCCCATTTACTGACCCATTACCGGCGGCACGACTTTACGGTTGCAGGGGAGGCGGCGCTTCTGTTAAAAGACCTGCTTGTGTCAATCGGAACAAGATGTTTTTCCGCGGTGGAACGCGCCGGTGCGCAAAAGGGGACGCCATGCTGACGGCATTCGGGATTTCCGCGGCCGCGGTGGTCTTGGCCGAAATGGGCGACAAGACCCAACTGCTGGCCATGTCCTTTGCCATGCGCTATCGCTGGCAAACCGTGCTTTGGGCGGTGGCCGCGGCCACCCTGCTGAACCACTTTCTGGCCGTCGTTGTCGGCAACGTCATTACCGACATTGTGCCCATTGCATGGGTGAAATTGCTGGCGGCTTTATCGTTTCTGTTGTTCGGTCTGTGGACCCTGCACGACGACACCGCCCCGGGCGCCCGGCAGCGCGCCGTGACAAGCCCGTTTATGACTGTGGCGCTTGCGTTTTTTATCGCGGAGATGGGCGACAAGACGCAGTTAATGACGATGACCCTGGCCGCGGACCAGGTCGTCAAGGTCGGCGGCGCCGGGCTTGCGGCCAAAGCCCAGCAGATCGTGCCCGTCTGGATGGGCACCACTTGCGGAATGATCGTTGCGGACGCTATCGGCATTCTGGTCGGTATTGTCCTGCATAAGCGCCTTCCGATGCGCGTGGTCAAGTGGCTGGCCGCAATCGCATTTGCGGTGTTCGGAATGCTGGGGTTGCACGCGAGCCTGGACCATTTGCTGCCGAAGGGGGTGACGATCCATCATGGATACCTCATCGGACTAATACCGGTAATGGCCTTGTTTATGATCGTAATCGCCAGACGGAGTGCGCGGCGCGGCGTCTTAGGGCGTTATTGCCATGTGCGCCCGGGGGTGATACAGTCTTGACGCAAACGCGCTTAATACGGCATGCGGATCGGCTTTGGACCCAACCATTATGGCCTTCGATATGAATGACGCACCCGAAGATCGCCGGCTATTGGCCGGGCTTGCCCGGCGACGCCGCATTGTTTTGGCGTTGACCTGGCAGGATCTGCGCAACCGCTATGTCGGCGCGACCTTCGGTTTGCTCTGGTCGTTCATCCAACCGCTGGTCATGGCCGTGATCATGTGGTTCGTGTTCACGGCCATGGGCGCCCAGCCCCGACACGGCATACCGTTCATCGTCTGGTTCCTGACAAGCGTCGCCGCCTATAACTTTTTTGCCGAGTCGCTGGGCACAGCCGCGCAGGTCTTCCGGGAATACGCCTTCCTGGTCAAGAAAGTCAGGTTTCAGATTGAAGTCCTGCCGCTGGTTAAAATACTCGCCGCCGCCTTTGTGCATGTTTTGTTCCTGGCCGTCGTCATCGTCGTCCTGTTGGCCCAGGGCGTGAGCGTGTCGTGGTTCTGGCCGCAAACCTTGTATTATATGGCCGCGCTGATCCTGCTCGTGCAAGGCCTGAGCTGGATCGCGGCAACGCTCAACGTCTTCAGCCGCGATGTGGCCTACGGGATCCAGGTGCTGTTGCAATTGGGCTTATGGGTGTCGCCCGTGTTCTGGGAGTTCGAGATGATCCCGGCGCGCTTCCAGGCGCTGGCCGCCCTGCTGAAATTGAATCCGCTGGTGTATATCGTCCAGGGGTACCGCCACAGCCTGATCGAGCAGATCCCGTTCTGGGCGGATTGGCGGCTCATGCTCTATTTCTGGTGCTTTACGCTGGCCGTGTGGCTGGCGGGCTACGGGCTCTTTAAGAAACTCAAGCCCCAGTTCGCCGACGTGCTGTGAATCGAACTATAGCCGACGTAAAGCCGGCTCTACATTCTTGGTGGAGCCGGTTTTATACCGGCTAAGTTTTTTCCCGGCGCCCGTCAGCGCCCTGATCCGCGCAATCACGGCCTGCGTGGTCGTCTCGGGCGTCGAGGCGCCCGCCGTGATGCCCAGCGAACGAACGTTCCTGAACCAGCGGGAATCGAGCTCCTCCGGCGATTGAATCCAATGCGCGCGCGCATTCAGGGCTTTGGCGATCTCGTAGAGCCGTTTGGTGTTGGCGCTCGTGCGCGATCCGATGATCAGGATGGCGTCGTTTTGCAGGGGGAGCGTTTTGATTTCCTCCTGTTTCATGCGCGTCGGCTTGCAAATCGTATTGAAAAAGCGCGCGTCGGCAATCCGGGCCTTCAGCCGTTCCACGATGGGCAGAACCCGGTCCAGGTTCTGGGTGGATTGCACCACGATGGCCGCCTTGCGCACCCTCCGCAGAGCCTTCCAGGGAATATGCCCGGCATGCTCGATGATCACGGCCCGGCGCGCAATCTGGCCGATAATGCCCAGCACCTCGTCGTGGCGGCGGTCGCCGATAACGATCACACGCCGCCCCTGGCGGTCCATGGCGCGAACGATCCGGTGAATTTCGCGCACCATCGGGCAGGTGGCGTCCACGATGGCATAACCGTGGCGGCGGGCCAGCGCCAGGGTCCGGCGGGACGCGCCGTGCGCGCGGATGAGCAGTTTGGCGTTGAGGCCCGCTCCCAGGCGCTTTATTTTCCGGATGCCGGCCGCCTCCAGTTCCCGGATCACCGCTTCGTTGTGCACCAGATCGCCGAGCATGCAGACGGGTTTGCGCGCGGAAGCCAGGTCCCGCGCGATCCTGATCGCGCGCCGCACCCCGAAACAAAACCCCGCCGATTTGGCCAGATGAATTTGCATAAAAACCCCCGTTATGCTAACGTCCATCTCTTTATATCAGAAACAGACCGGCATTGTCATCGTCATTCCATCGTATGAAAAAATCATTTGTCGGGTTCGGGTTCGGCGCGATCCAGGCGGGACTCTTTCTTTACGAGGCGCACGCCTCGGGACAATTCGACCGTTTTACGGTGGCCGAAGTGATGCCGGAGGTCGTGGAGGCCGTTCGCAAGGCCGGCGGCCGCTACCGCGTGAATATCGCCGGCGCGCAGGGAATCGCCAAAAAGGAAATCGGCGGAATCGCGATCCTGAATCCGGGCGACCCGTCCGACCGCGCGGCGCTCGTGGCCGCCGTGGCCGGCGCCGACGAACTGGCCACGGCCCTGCCCAGCGTCCGGTTTTATGAGACGGGCGGCGCGGCTTCCGTGGTCAGCGTGCTCGCCGATGGGCTTGCCGCGCGCCGCGCCCGGGGCGAGGCGCGCCGCAGTATCGTTTATGCCGCCGAAAATCACAACCACGCCGCCGAGATCCTGGAAGGGCTTTTGACCGCGCGCCTGGCGGTTCCGGCGGCGGCGCTGCGCGCTTCCGTGCAATGCCTTAACACCGTTATCGGCAAGATGAGCGGCATCGTGACCGATGAGGCGCAAATCGCGGAGCAGGGTTTGGCCCGCCTGGCGGACGCCACGGAACGCTGTGTGCTCGTCGAGGCTTTCAACCACATTCTCATTACGCGAATCGCCTGGAACGATTTCGCGCGCGGGATTCCGATTTTCATCGAAAAAGACGATCTCCTGCCGTTCGAAGAGGCCAAGCTTTACGGCCACAATGCGACGCACGCCCTGATGGGCTATCTCGCGCGCCGGCAGGGCTGCGCCACGATGGCCGACGTGCGCCGGAATCCGCGGATTTTGGAACTGGCCCGCGCCGCCTTCCTGCAGGAATCCGGCGCGGCCCTGATCCGGAAATATCATGGACTCGATCCGCTCTTTACAGAAGCCGGGTATCGCGAGTATGCCGAGGATCTTTTGGCGCGGATGACGAATCCGCACCTGCGCGACCTGGTGGAGCGCGTCGTTCGCGATCCGCGCCGCAAGTTGGGCTGGGACGACCGCCTGGTGGGCGCCATGCGCCTGGCGCTGGGGCAGGGGATCGCACCGCGCTGTTATGCCCTGGGCGCGCGCGCGGCGCTGGACATGCTGTGCGAGAGCGAGCCGGAACGAAACGAAGCCCGGCTCCTGGACGCGCTTTGGGCCGAGGCCAAAGCCGATGAACGCGAGAAACAGCAGGTCAAGGATTTGATTCTCCAAAGCAAGTTGTAGAAAAACCAGGGTAACAACTCGGAAGGTAGTCAGGAGTCAGAATTCAGGATACAGAATAAAATACGCAAGAATCGGAAGAACGCGACAGACATTCCGCCAAGGCCTTGTGTTTAGCGCCGATTCTCTTCGTATTCGCTTGGCCTATACGGGTTCCTTATTCTGACTACCTGCCCGCAGTGCTGTGCACAGCGTTGCAGGCGGGCTGACTCCTGAATTCTGACTCCTGAGCAGTTACAAACCAGGAGGGTTCAATGGAATACGTCATTACCAAAGCCGCCCAACGTCCGAGCCTGAAAGGTCTGTGGGACGAGGTTCCCTGGCATTCGGTCAACGCCATAACGCTCGATAATTTTCTGGCCCAGAGCAAGTCCCGCCACCCGCGCGCGGAGGCCAAGGCGGTTTATCGCGACGACGGCCTGTTTATATTCTTCCGGGTTTTCGATAAATATATCCGTTGCGTGCATACCGAGTACCAGGCAAGCGTTTGCGAGGACAGTTGCGTGGAGTTTTTCGTGGAACCCAGAGCGGGGCGCGGCTATTTCAATTTTGAGATCAATTGCGGCGGCACGATGCTCCTGTTCTTCCAGGAGCAACTGTCGGGCCGGCCCGGCGCGCGCATCGCTTATAAGCCCTACAGTATCCCATGGGAACTCGGCCGCCAGGTCGCAATTTACCATTCCCTGCCGAAAGTCGTGGAGCCGGCGATCGAAACGGACACGGAATGGCGCATCGAGTATTTCATTCCTTTTGCGATCTTCGAGCATTACCTGGGGCCCTTGGGTTCGATTCCCGGCCAGGTCTGGCGCGCCAATTTTTACAAATGCGGCGGCGCAACCTCCCATGCCCATTGGGCCGCCTGGGCGCCGATGGGGCCGGAATTGAATTTTCACTTGCCGCAATACTTTGCGCCGATCAGATTCGGCGCATGATCCCAACAAGGAGAATGCTCGTGCAGATCGTTTCCAAAACCGCGCGCGGCCGGCAGGGATGGGAATTGAGCAACGACAAACTGGCGTTGTTCCTGATGGCCGGCGGCGGAAATATCGCCGGACTGCGGGTGCAAGGCCGGCCGGCGCTCAATCCATACTGGAACCCGACCTGGAAATCCATCGAGCCCGGCGCCTATCGCCCGCAGGACGCCAAGCGCTATGGCGCCAAGTTGTTGGCCTGCATTGCCGGCCACAATCTGTGCCTGGGCGCGTTTGGCGACCCCTCGCCGGAAGAAGCCAGGGCCGGGCTGGGTTGCCACGGCGAGGCGCCCGTGGTTCGTTGGCGGGTTTTAAAGCGCAAGGTTACGGCGCGGCGCATAGTCTTCCAGTATGGCTGTGTCCTGCCGATCGCACAGATGCGCCTGGCGCGGACCGTGACGCTCGAAGCCGGTTCGGCCATCGTGCGCATTCGCGAGGCGGTTGAAAACATGGCGCGGCGCGATCTCCCGTTCACGATGTGCCAGCATGTGACTTTCGGACCGCCGTTCGCGGAACCCGGGGAAACGATTTTCGATCTGCCGGCCACGAGAGGACACACGTTCCCGGGCCGCTTCGGCCGGCGGCAGCGTCTGAAACCGGATACGCCCTTCACCTGGCCTTTCGGCCCGGGTGTGAAGGGGGAAGTGGATTTGCGATTCATTGGACGCCCGCCCTGCGGCGACTATACGGCCAACCTGATGAACCCCAAACAGGAACATGCCTGGTTCAGCGCCTTGAATCCGCGGCTTGGCTTGATGGTGGCCTATGTCTGGCGCCGGGCCGATTTTCCCTGGCTCGGCATCTGGGAGGAAAACCGCGCCCGCGCGGAGCCGCCCTGGAACGGCAAAACGCTGGCCCGCGGCATGGAATTCAGCAACAGCCCCTTCCCGGTGGGTCTGCGCAAGGCCGTGGAGCGGGGCCGCTTCCAAGGCCAGCCGACCTATCGATGGTTGCCGGCGCGCGGCACGATCGCGTATGACTACGCCATTCTGGCGTGCCCGGTGGAAGCCTCTTGCAAGGGCGTTGCGGCCATCGCCCCGACCGGCAAAACGTTCGGCGTGGATCTGCTCGTCTGAGAAGGCCGCAGGCTATAGACTAGACTGTAGGCTGAAGGAAAATCTTTCGGCGGCGTCATTTCACCACGGCGCCGGGCGGCATCGCGCCATCCACCGTGACCAACCGCAATCGGTTGGCGTCGGACGCGGCCAACAGCATGCCCTGGGATTCGACGCCCCGGATTTTGGCCGGTTTCAAGTTGGCCACGACCACGACCGTCTTGCCGACCAACTCTTCCGGTTTGTAATGCAGCGCGATGCCGGCCACGATCTGGCGCTTTTCTTCGCCGCATTGAACCTGCAGGCGCAAAAGTTTGTCGGCGCCTTCAACTCCGGCCGCCTCCAGAATAACGGCCGCGCGCAGACTGATCCTGGCAAAGTCCGCATATTCCACCAAAGTCACACCGGCGGGACGGGCAGCCAGCGGCTCTTTCGCCGCTTGCGGTTGCGGAGTCGTTTCCTTGTCCGCACTCCCGGCTTGAATACGCGGGAATAACGACAGCATGGCGCCCACCGGCGTGCCCGGCGCCGTCCGGCCCCACGTCTTCAGCATGGATAGCGCAGGCTCTTCCGTGCCGAGCCCCAGGACCTGGCGCAGTTCCCTCATTTTTGCGGGCATGACCGGATACAACAGGCCGCTCACGATTCGCAACGTTTCCGCCGCGTTATAAAGCACGGTTTCGAGCGGCCCACGATCCGCCTGCTTGGCCAGCGTCCAGGGCTGGCGCTTTTCCAGATAGCGATTGGCCTCCCGCACGGCGCCGGCCACCGCCGCCAGTCCCAGGTCCAGCCGCATCTGATCCAGGCATTCTTCCATGCGCGCGGCGGCGCCAAGGACGGCCTGATGCAACTGTTGTTCGTCGGCGTTTTCGGCTTCCGCCGCGGCGGACGGAATCTTGCCGCCGCAATGGCTGGTCACCAGCTTCATGACGCGGCTCAAAAGGTTTCCCAAATCGTTGGCCAGGTCGGCGTTGTGGCGGCGAACGAAAGCTTCCTCCGAAAAATTGCAGTCCTGGCCCAACGTCATTTCGGCCATCAGAAAATAACGGAAGGCATCCACGCCGTAGCGATCGGCCATCTCGATGGGATTGATCACGTTGCCGGACGATTTGCTCATCTTGCTGTCGCCGACCAGCCACCAGCCGTGGGCAAAGATCGTTTCCGGCATGGGCAGATTCATGGCGTGCAGCATGGTCGTCCAATACACCGTGTGGGTCGTCAGGATATCCTTGCCGATCAACTGGCAAGACGCCGGCCACCAGCGCTGAAACAGCCGGTCGTCGGCTAGATAGCCGATGGCGCTGATGTAGTTGACGAGGGCATCGAACCAGACATAGGTCACAAAATCATGGTCGAACGGAAGTTCGATCCCCCAGCTCAAGCGGCTCTTGGGGCGGGAAATGCACAGGTCGTTCAGCGGTTGTTGGAGAAATCCCAGGGTTTCGTTGCGCCGTGATTCCGGCTGAATAAACTTGGGATGCGCGTTTATGTAATCGATCAGCCAGGCTTGATAGGCGCTCATGCGAAAAAAATAGTTCGATTCCCGGATGGGTTCCAGCGCGCGACCGCATTCCCGGCAGGTTCCCGCCTCCAGTTCCCGCCCGGTGTAAAAACGCTCGCAGGGCACGCAATAGCCGCCGTCGTATTCCGCGCGGTAAATCTCGCCATGATCGAAGAGCGTCTGGAGAATCCGCCGGACAACGCGAACGTGCCGGTCCTCCGTGGTGCGGATAAAGTCGTCATGCGTAATGTCGAGTTTTTTCCACAGCGCCTGAAAACGACCCACCGTCAGATCCGCCTGTTGCTGGGGAGTCATGGACTCTTTTTCCGCCGCGCGCTGGACTTTCTGGCCGTGCTCGTCGGCGCCGGTCAGGAAAAAAGTGGGAACCCCGCGCAGGCGATGATAGCGCGCCAGGACGTCCGCCAGGATGGTGGTGTAAGCGTGCCCGATATGGGGCGCGGCGTTGACGTAATAGATCGGCGTCGTGACATAGAATTTTTTGTTTTCCATAGTTCCTCGCTTATTTCTGAAACATCTCGGTAAGAATGTCGAGGATTCGGTCGCCGGATGTCTGTGAGAGTTGGCCAAGTTTCTTAACAAGTCGAGTCTTGTCCACTGTTCGGATCTGGTCGAGCACGATTTGCCCTTCGACGCCTTGAAAAGAACAATCCGTTCGTGTCGGATAAGGCCGCCCCTTGGTTGTCAGCGGGGCGACAATAATTGTGCCAATATTGTGATTCATCTCGTCAGGCGAGATGACCACGCAAGGCCTGGTCTTCTTGATCTCATGCCCGACAGTTGGGTCGAGGGTGACAAGAAAAACGTCGAATCGATTCACTTCCATTGCCATTCCTCATCATCCCAACGCGTTGAAACTGGCTGTGGATCCAACAACTTGTCGTCACCAAGCCGAGCCATCTGTTGAAAGGCTTTGCGCCATCCAGATCGGGTACGGCGGGGAGAATAGATCAGGATCATCCTGTCCCTAATATCCATCTCGACTTTCCCTGTCAGTCCGCATTGCTCTATGAGAGGCTTTGGTATGCGAACTCCTCTTGAATTGCCGATGGAAATTAGTGTTGTTTTCATGCCGTCACCGTAAGCACATTGTGGGTACTTGTCAAGATGTCTTTTCTTTTTACGCTGAATCCACCGCCGACGGGCTGTGAAAAGGTTTAACAGGTTGCCTTGAAACGACAAATTGCCAAAAAAAATTACAACCCGCCAAGAGATTTCGGCATTGACCCGCCTGTGTTGGCCCGCTATCGTATTCGTTTCCAAACCCAAGGACGATGTTTATCCGCCTGCGGAGAATTATTATGATGTTTATATCCAAGTTCAACAAATTGATTCGCAACAAATTTGTCTGGAGTGGTTTTGCCTTTATCGTCATTCTTTCGTTCGTGGCGTGGCAAACCCAAACGAGTGGCAGGGGCGGAGATGAAACCAAGAACGCCGCCGGCAAGCTTGACGGCAAGCTGGTGCCTGAGGCCGAAATGCGTTCGGCTTATTTCAATTCCTACCTGTACATGGCGCTCATGACGGGTCGGGCGCTGCAGATGACACCCCGGGTCGAGGAGGCGCTCCGGCACATGGCCTGGCGGCGGCTGATCGCCTTGCGCGGCGCCCGGGAGGCGGGCATCGAATCCAGTCCGGAAGAAGTGGTGTCCGCCATTCAGCAGCAGCCTTTCTTTCAGGAAAACGGCCGGTTCAGCCGCGCGCGCTATGGCGCCTTCGTTCAGCAATTTTTAGCGAACATGCACGCCACCGAAAACCAGTTTGAAGACCATATTCGCCAGGAAATCGCGCTGAGCAAAGCCCGCTTGATGCTGGCCCAGTCCGTGTGGGTGGCGCCGTTGGAAATCGAGGAAGTCTATCACCAGCTTTACGATACGTTTGTCGTCAGTTATGTAAAGCTTACCCGTGACGAACTGGAGCACGCCGTGAAGGTCAACGACGCCGAGACGCGGGCGTATTTCGAGGCGCATACGAACGACTTTACGATCCCCGAGAAAATGAAGGTCAAGTATGTGACGTTCCCATTCGCGCGCTTCATGGATGAAGGCGCCGTGGAAGACGCGGCCTTGCGCAGTTACTATGACGAGCACATTGAGGAGTTCACCGCGCGCGGGACGGGCGATCTGCTAAGCGCCCGCTCGTTCGAGGAGGTTGAGGACACGCTCCGCGACCGGCTGGCGCAGGAAGCGGCGGCTGTGGCGGCCGGCGACCATGCCGCCGATTTTGAGGTCGCCCTGGCGCCGGATCGCAAGGGGCAAGCGCCTTCATTCGATGCGGTTGCGCGCGCCGGCGGCCTGGCAGTGACAACTTCGGCGGTTTTCACGTTGAACGGCCCTGTTCCCGGCCTGCAGGTCGGGCCGGAATTCAACAAAGCCGCCTTTGCCCTGCGGCCGACGCCGGACGATTATTTCAGCCATCCTGTGCATGGCAGCAACGCGTTTTATGTGCTGGCATTCGACGAAAAGTCCGACGCGCGTGTGCCTGCGTATGACGAGGTCAGGGCCGAGGCGCGCCGGGCGGCGCTGGCGCAGGCGACTTCCAACAAGCTGGCGCAGACGTCCGAAAGCATTCACCAGGCCGTGGCCGACGCGCTCCAGCACGGCAAGACGTTTGCCCAGGCCATTCGCCCCTATCACCTGGAAGTGCTCACCACGGAGCCTTTTGAGGCACGCACCGGGTTGGACACGGAAGATAAGGACGCGTTCAACGAACTGACCAAAAACATCCTGTTTTTAAATGCCGGCGAATTGACCCATATTCTCCCGATCGAAGGCGGCGTGGCGATTGGCCACGTGGATTTCCGGATTGCGGCCGACCGGACCTTGTTGGAATCCATCAAGAATGAACTGGGCCAGTATATTCGCAAGCACCGCGAGGAGTTGGCCTTTCGCGAATGGCAGGAGTATTTGCTGAAGGCCCATAAATTCGAGGATCCCGCCGCCAGGAAAAAATCACTTGCGGAAGAAGCGGCGCCGATGACGGAAGACGGGGCGCCGGCGCCGTCCGGCGTGAGACAGCCGGAGGGCGAAGGCAAGGGCAATTACATTGTGGATTGACGGTATTATTCCCGTTGGCGCGACCGGTTGCGCTCCCGATAATAGCGCGACAACATCAGGAAGAACCGGAAGGTGTCGCGGAGCGGGTTGATTTTGCTTTTGCCCTCGTTATAGATCACGGTAATGGGCACCGCATCCATGCGAATGCCCCGGGATGCGATGTGCAGAAGGATTTCGGACTCCGCCGCGAAACGCGTGGACTGGGCCTCGATGAACGGCAGAACATCGCAGCGGTAAAGACGGAACCCGCACTGGGTATCCGGCACATACTGGTTCATGGCCCGGCTCAGCAACCAACTCATGTAGCAGTTGGTCCATTTGCGAACCTGCGGCATATTGCTCAAGGCCCCCATCCGATTTCCAATCAGCACGGGAATGCCGGTGCGCTCGTAGGCCTCGATAAAGCGCGGGATATCGGCGGGATCGTGCTGGCCATCGGCGTCCATCGTGATCAGATAATCGAACCGGTTTTGGCGGGCATAATCGAACCCCGTATTAAGCGCCACCCCTTTGCCCTTGTTGGCGGTGTGGCGGATCACCACGGCACCGGCGTCGGCGGCTTCCTCGGCCGTCCGGTCAGGGGAGCCATCATCGACGACGATAACCGTTTGGACATATTTCCGGACGCTTTGGACGACGTCGCGGATCATGCGCTGTTCCCGATAGGCCGGGATGACGACGCAGAGTTTCTGTTCATGGCGTGTGGTTGTACTCATGATTGCTCCTTTGGTTCCAAAAATCGTCGAACATAAACCACTGCAGGGGATTGCGTCCGATTTCCTGTTCCAGCACATCGCGGATCCGCTCCTGCAACTCCGCCACCGTGGCCCATGGTTCCGGCACGATCGGGGGATAAAGGCGCAGGAGAAACGTATCGTCCGGCTGGCGCAACAGGAAGGTCGGCACTAAAGGCGTCCGGGTCTTGACGGCAATTCGCGCCGGGCCGCTGGAGAGGTGCGCCAATTTGCCGAAGAACAAGATCGGCAAATGGTGGGCGGTAAAATCGCGGTCGGCCAGCATGGCCACGCATTCCTTGCGCTTCAGCGCTTCCATGACGCCCCGCGCCGCGTGCCCGATCGGGATACATTGAAGCCCGCGCTGGCTGCGATATTTTTGAAACAGCGCATTGATTTTACTGGTCCGTTGCGGCAAATAAACGGCATGGATGCGCCGCCCTTGGGATGCCAGGATGGCGCCGCCCAATTCCCAGTTGCCCAGATGCGCCGTAATTAATATAACGCCGCGCCCCAGCGCTTCGGCCTGCTCAAGATACTCGATATGCTCCAGACTCACAAGGCGCTGGAGCCCCCCCGGCGTGAAACGCGCAAACTTGAAAAAATCGACCAGATATTTGCCGAAATACTGGAAATTTTTGCGCGCCATCTGTTCAAGCGTTTTATCCGAAGCGGCGATGCCCTGTATTGCCAGAATCTGTCGGAAGTTGGAAATGACGGCGTGGCGTCCGATGCGATCCGACGCATAGAAACGGTCGGCAATGCGCAGTCCCAGCCAATAGGCAAACCGTCGCGGCAGCGCCCGGCTGACAATCTGCGCCAGACGATAACATATATATTTGTCCGGCATAATGAGGAATGGTTAATGGAAAATGGTTGACGGTCAATGGGCAATGGTCGATGGTTGATGGTTGATGGAAAATGGTCAATGATTCGTCATCTCAAGATGTTTTCCGTTTTTCGCTTCCGCTCTCCACTTTCCGCTTCCTGCTTTCTCAATTATCTTCCTGCGCCTGCGCGTCGCCCATGAGCTGGTCCGCCTGGTAAGAGGAGCGCACCAAGGGACCGGAGGCCACGGCCATGAACCCCATTTCCAGGGCGCGCCGGCGATAGTGCTCGAACCGTTCGGGGGGCACAAAGCGCGCAATCGGCCAGTGGCGCGGAGAGGGCGCCAGATACTGGCCAAGCGTCAGGCCCCGGCAGCCGGCGGAGCGCAGATCGGATATGGCCGCCATCAATTCGTCGTCGGTTTCGCCCAGACCGACCATCAGGCCGGATTTCACGATCAGCTTCGGCCGCCATGCGGCCGCCACGCGAAGCACTTGGAGCGAGCGGTCGTAATCCGCCTGCGGCCGCACGTCCGGCTGGAGCCGGCGGACAGTTTCCAGATTGTGATTGAAGACATGCGGCGCGGCCGCCAGGACGGTCTCCACCAGATGGCGCCGGCCCTGAAAATCGGGCGTCAGCACTTCAACCGTGACGCCTTCCCGGCATTTGAGCCGGATAACGGTTTCGGCAAACAGCCCCGCGCCGCCGTCGGCCAAATCGTCGCGCGTGACGCTGGTGACGACCACGTGCCGCAACCCCAGGGTGCGGGCCATTGCGACCACGTGTTCAGGCTCGCGGGTGTCGGGAGGGTGGGGGACTCCGCCGCGCACGGCGCAAAACTTGCAGGAACGCGTGCATGTTTCCCCGAGGATCAGGACCGTGGCCGTGCCCCGGTTATAGCACTCCAGTTTATTTGGACAGCGCGCCCCTTCGCACACCGTGCGCACTCCTTCCGCGCGGATGGTCGCATGCACTTTCGAGAAATGGCCGTCCGCCCGCAGGCGGACCCGGATCCAGGGCGGCAGGCGTTGCGCGGTGTTTTGGGAATGAATTTTGGGTGTGTCTGATATCATAGGCCCACTGTTCCAAAATCTTCGTTCGCGCGGCGGCGCAAAAATACTGGACGGCGCTTTAACCATACATGGCTGGAGGCATTCTGCCAAATAAAAACGATGCGGGCGATTGACACTTTCACGTCGTTATGCGAAATTCAAGCCAAGTCCGTCGGGAAAGGAAGCGGAACAATGATGTTTAATCGCGTTGCCATTGTCGGGTTGGGGCTCATGGGCGGGTCGCTGGGACTGGCCATCAAGCGGAAAGGTTTGGCCCGGGTTGTGGCCGGCTTTGCGCGTCGCGCGGAAACGCGCGAACTGGCTTTGGAACTGGGAATCGTGGACCAGGTTTTCGAACGCCCCGAGGATGCCGCGCAAGACGCCGACCTGGCGATTTTCTGCACCTCGGTCAGTTCGATCCCCGAATTGATCGGGGCGTGCCGCCGCCGGCTGGCGGCCGATGGTGTCATGACGGACGTCGGCAGTTGCAAAGCCGAGATTGTGAGACGCGTGGAGGGATTGTTCCCGCGCGCGCCGGCGCCTTTCATCGGCAGTCACCCGATCGCCGGCTCCGAGCGCCAGGGGATTGAGGCGGCGTCCGCTACGCTTTACCAGAACGTGCTTGTGGCGCTGACGCCCACCCGCCGGACGGCGCCGGAAGCCCGCGCGCAGGTGACGCGTTTATGGCAAGGGCTGGACGCCCGTGTGCAAGAGTTATCGCCGCGGGCTCACGACAATCTCATGGCAAAAACCAGTCATGTGCCGCACCTGGTGGCCGCGCTATTGGCTGCGTGCGTGGGCCGGGCTCAACCCGGACGGGTCGGGCTGTTCTGCGGCGCCGGTTTCTTTGACACCACGCGCATTGCGGAAGGCGATCCCCAGTTATGGCGGGATATCATTCGCGCCAACCAACCGGCGATTTACAACGAACTGAAGGCGTTTTCCGGGGAAGCGGATCGTTTGTTGAACATCTTTAAAAGCGGCGATCTGGAGATGCTGGCCAAGTTTCTGCAAACAAGCCGGGAGCGTCGGCGCGCCCTGACGCGGGCCCATGGTACCGCCTCATGAATACGGCCGATAGTGCAACCATCCACCCCTGCCGCGCGCTGACCGGCGCTGTGCGCGTTCCGGGGGACAAGAGCATTTCACACCGCGCGGCCATGCTTGCGGCGCTGACGATCGGCCCCTCGCGCTTGACTGGATTTTTACGGAGCGAAGATTGCCTGAACACCCTCAAGGCCATGGAGTGCCTGGGCGCACAGGTTGAGATCGCGCCGGAATTCATCCAGGTTACGGGCAGGCCCTGGGCCTGTCCGCGCCGGCCCCTGGATATGGGCAACTCGGGAACCGGCCTGCGGCTCCTGACCGGGCTCCTGGCCGGGCGGCCATGGACCACGGAATTAACCGGCGACCGATCGTTGCGTTCACGTCCCATGCAGCGCATCCGGGCGCCGTTGGAGCAAATGGGCGCCCGGGTCGAACTGCTGGGGGCGGGGAACTGCGCGCCAATCCGCATCACCGGCGGGGCCTTGCGGGGCATCGCATATCCCATGCCCGTCGCCTCCGCCCAGGTCAAATCCTGCATTCTATTGGCGGCTCTTTTTGCGGAAGGCGAAACGCGCATCGAGGAACCGCTGCCCACGCGGGACCATACCGAGCGCGCCTTCCAGGAGTTGGGCATCCCATTGCTGGCGGAAGGAAACCGGATCGCGCTCCGGGGCTATGGGCCGCGCGGGCCGGAGCTAAAATCCCGGGATTGGACCGTGCCCGGCGATTTTTCGTCGGCCGCCTTTTGGCTGGTGGCCGCCGCTGTTTTGGGGACGGATGTGACCGTTCGGAATGTTGGCTTGAATCCGCGGCGCACCGCCTTGCTGGATGTGTTGAAGCGCATGGGCGCCAATCTGGACGTTGTGCCGGAAAGCGCGCCGCCGGCAACGGAGCCGTCCGGCGCCATCGTCATTCACGGTTCCGATTTACGCGGCGCCGAGATCGGCGGCGCCGAAATTCCGAACCTGATCGATGAGCTTCCCATAGCGGCTGTGGCCGGCGCCCTGGCGCGCGGAACGACGATTATCCGGGACGCCCGTGAACTGCGGGTCAAGGAATCCGACCGCATTGCATGCATGGTCGCCAATCTGAAAGCCTTGGGCATTCCGGCAGAAGAACGCGAAGATGGGATGACGGTTACAGGCGGGGCGGCGGTGCGCGGGAATGTGGAACTTGATTGTTACGGCGACCATCGGATCGCCATGGCCATGGCAATCCTGGCGCTCCGGGCTTCGGCGCCCGTGCGCATTCGGGGGATTGCCTGCGTGAACACCTCGTATCCTGAATTCTGGCAGCACTTGACGGCGTTGGGCGCCAAGGTCGAATTGAATTAGGTGCGGCCGCCGACGCCCGGTAAGGGCGCCGGGCCAACAGCGTTTTTTTTTGTAGGCCGGGTACCCTGACCCGGCGGGATTGGCATTTCCTATGAATTCAATAATCGCCATCGACGGGCCTTCCGCCTCCGGTAAATCCACGGTCAGCCGCAAGGTGGCCGAGGGATTGGGCTATATCCACGTGGATTCGGGCGCCATCTATCGCGCGCTTACCTGGCAGATTATCCGCGACGGTCTGGCCGGGGCTTCGCCGGAAGCGATCATCCGGCATCTGCCTTCGGTAACACTGCGTTTTTTTGTGGAAGAGGGCGCCCTCCGTTTTACCATTAACGATGTCGATCCCGGGGCGGCCATCCGCTCCCTGGCGGTTCAGGAACAAGTCAGCGCCGTGGCGGCCATTCCGGAGGTGCGCGCCTGGGTGGGAGAACGCTTGCGATCGCTGAAGACGCTCGGCGACCTGGTCGTGGAAGGGCGCGATATCGGCAGCGTGGTGTTTCCGGAAGCGGCTTTCAAATTTTATCTCGATGCCGACCCCGAGGAGCGCGCCCGGCGCCGCTATCTTGAACAACAGGCTCTGGCCGGAAATAAAACGAACCCGGACGAAGTCAAACGCGCGCTTTTACGGCGTGACGCCTGCGATCAGTCGCGCTCGACGGCGCCGTTAGTCATGGCGCCCGGGGCCCGGCGCATCGAGACAACGCGCCTGACCATTGAGGGCGTGGCGGCGCAGGTTTTTGAGATGATTCGCGCCGCCCCGCCAAAGCGCCTGCCCAAAGCCGTGAAACAGGATGGATTTATACCGTTCGTTTATCATTTATCCCGCGTATTTTTTCTGTGCTACCTGTGGATTTTTCACCGCTACAGGACGCATGACCGCAAACACTTGCCGCCGAGAGGCGGTTGCATCCTGGTGTCCAATCACGCCAGCTTTCTCGATCCGATCGCGGTGTGCTGTAATATCTGGAACCGGCATATTTATTTCCTGGCCCGCGACACCTTGTTCCAGCAGTCGCGCTTCATGAAGTGGTGGGCGATATCGGTCGGCACACTGCCCATCGACCGCACCAAAGGCGACATTCGCGCGCTGAAAGGCGCCATTACCCTCGTGCGCCAAGGCAATATCCTCTGTCTTTTCCCGGAAGGCACGCGCACCCACGACGGACGCCTCCAGTCGGTCAAGGCCGGCATCGGGTTCTTGATCGAAAAAGCGGGTGTTCCGGTCATCCCCGCTTATGTAAGCGGCACTTTTGAGGCGTTCCCCCGCGACGCGCACAAAATCAAATTCCATAAGATTGACACTTATTTCGGCAAGCCCGTGACGCCGGCGGATTGCGCCGTGTTCAAGGACGATCCGGATAGGCACCAGAAAATCGCCGATATGGTCATGGCGCGCATCGCGGCCCTGAATCCGGCGGGTAAAGACGTGACGGAGAACCGGGGCGCCGGCGAATCGGCGCAACACGCATAGGCGGCCTGTCATCCGGCGTCCAATTTGGGTCTAACGCCCGCCGGCTTGCGCGGCCGCCGCGCTTCTGTTATTGTTGCCCGCCATGACCCCGGAAATTTATATTTGGCCTTCATTATTGGCCGGCGATTTCGGCCGGCTGGAAGAATCGGCGCTCAAGGCGCAGGCGTCCGGGGCCGACGCCCTGCACCTGGACATCATGGATGGGCACTTCGTGCCCAACCTGAGCATGGGTCCGGATGTGGTCAAAATGGCGCGCCGCTGCCTGACTATTCCGCTCAGCGTGCACCTGATGCTCTCGCGGCCGGACCGGTTGGCGGAGGTGTTCGTCAAGGCCGGCGCCACGCGCCTGTCGATCCACGTTGAAGCCTCGTGCGATGTCCTGGGCACGCTCCGGCATATTCGCGCGCTGGGCGCCATTCCCGGTGTGGCGCTCAATCCCGAGACGCCGTTCGAGGCCTTGCTTCCATTTCTCGGCGAAGTGGACGAGGTGCTGTGCATGACCGTTCATCCGGGATTCGGCGGACAAAAATTCATGCCGGAGATGTTGCCCAAGATCGCCGCCATCCGCCGGGCTGTGCGCGCGGCGCGGAAAAAGGCGGGGGCTGGGATGGCGGACATCACGGTGGATGGCGGGATCGACCTTGACACCGTAACACGCGTGGCGGAGGCCGGCGCCAATATCATGGTGGCCGGGAGCGCGCTCTTTAGATCGAAAACCATGGCGCAGGATTTGCGCCAAATGCGGGAAAAAGCCCGCGCGGTGTTCGGCAATGACGCAACCGGAGAACGGTAGATGGTTAATGCCTCGATCCCCGCCTAAACCATTTCCCATTAACCATTGACCATGCCCTAACCATGAACCATTCCACATCAACCATTCCCAATCCGCTCGCGCGTATCCGCAATTTCTGCATTATCGCGCACATTGACCACGGGAAATCCACGCTGGCCGATCGCATGTTGCAGTTGACACATACCGTTGAAGATCGGGATTTCCGTGACCAGGTTTTGGACAGCATGGATCTCGAGCGCGAGCGGGGCATCACCATCAAGTGCCACCCCGTTACCATGAATTACCAGGCGACCGACGGCCAGACCTACGAGTTCAACCTGCTGGATACGCCCGGCCACGTCGATTTTACGTACGAAGTCTCGCGGAGCATGGCGGCTTGCGATGGCGCCTTGCTTGTTGTGGACGCCGCGCAGGGTGTGGAAGCGCAGACCGTGGCCAACGCCTATCTGGCCATGGAGGCCAATTTGACCATCATCCCCGTGATTAACAAAATCGATTTGCCCACCGCCGATGTGGCGACCGTGACCAGGCAAATCGAGGATGTTTTGGGGCTTTCCGTGGAGGAGGGGTGCCTGATCAGCGCCAAGACAGGGCAGGGGGTGCCGGCCCTGATGGAAATCATCATGCGCAAGGTGCCGCCGCCGAAGACCGACTTGGAAGTTGGGACAAGGGTGCTGGTTTTCGATTCCATTTATGACGCCTACCGTGGCGTGATGCCATATGTGCGTGTCATGGATGGCCGGCTGAAAACCGGGGACCGAATCCGCTTCATGGGCACCGGCTATACCGGTGAAATCAAGGAAGTCGGCATGTTTTGTCCAAAGCCCACGCCGGTGGCCGTTCTGAACGCTGGTCAGGTCGGCTACATCGTGGGCACGATCAAGGAACCCCGCGATATCCTCATCGGCGACACCATTACAACCCAGGAGCGGCCGGCCAAACAGCCGTTGCCGGGCTTCAAGCTGGTTCTGCCCATGGTGTTTAGCGGGGTGTATCCGGTCAACACCTCCGACCTTGAGAAGTTAAAATCCAGTTTGGACCGTCTCAGCCTGAACGACAGCGCGTTCACCTACCAGCCGGAATCGTCCGTGGCGCTGGGATTCGGGTTCCGTTGCGGGTTTCTTGGCCTGTTGCACATGGAAATCGTGCAGGAACGCCTGCGGCGCGAGTACGACGTGGACATCATCAGCACTTATCCTTCGGTAATCTACAACGTGTTCTTGAATAACGGGGAGATGGTCAAGATCGACAATCCCGTGCGCATGCCCGACCTGACGCGGATCGATCATATCGAGGAGCCCATGATCCGCGCGTTTATCATCTGCCAAAACGAGCATATCAGCGATGTAATGAAGCTCATCATGGACCGGCGCGGCGCGGTGGAAAAGACGGATTCGCTGGACACACGGCGGGTCATGCTGACTTGTTCAATGCCGCTAAACGAGATCCTGGTGGATTTTTACGATTTTCTTAAAAGCATTTCGCACGGGTATGCCTCCATGGATTATGAGCATCATGGGCACATGGCCAGCGACCTGGTGCGCCTGGATATCCTGCTCAATGGCGAACCCGTGGACGCGTTTTCCTGCCTTATTCACCGCTCCAAGGCGGAGAGCCGCGGGCGGCAGATGTGCGCCGCGCTGAAGGACGTTATCCCGCCGCATTTGTTTGTCATTCCCGTCCAGGCGGCCATCGGCAAGACAATCATCGCCCGTGAAACCATCCGGGCCTTGCGCAAGGATGTGACCGCCAAATGCTATGGCGGCGACATCTCGCGCAAGCGCAAACTGCTGGAACGCCAGAAGGAAGGCAAGAAGCGCATGAAATTAGTCGGGCGGGTGAACGTGCCGCAGGAAGCTTTTATTTCAGTGCTTAAATCGAGCGGATAATCCAGGCAATGGTGAATGGTCAATGGGAAATGGTCGATGAAATCCGAAATCCGAAATCGGCAATCAAAGAATGCCGAAAGGAACAAATGAATTATTTCGAGCGCAGGCGGGCGCGGAAAACCTTGTTGCACTTGATCAAGGAAGCGCGGCATGTCCGCAATCTGAGGGAAGACGTGGCCGCGGCCGATGACTTGGCGCGTTTGGATGCCGGCGTTCAACGTGTTCGGGATGTAATGAAGTCCGCCGACTGGCCGCAGGTTGAATCCTCGGCCACGGAACTGGGCGCCCGCATCGAAGCGCTGATGCCCAAACGACCTTGGGCCGGACTGCGCGAGAACCTGGAAATTATCGCGGTGGCGCTGGCCGTGGCCATGGCGTTCCGGACTTATTTCGTACAGCCGTTCAAGATTCCCACATCCTCCATGTATCCGACGCTGTGCGGCATTCATTACGCTCCGCAGGATAAACCCGACTGGTTCGACCGCACGCCTTTGCGGTTGGCCAAGTGGCTGATTTTCGGTTCGTGGTATGTGGAAATAAGGGCGCAGACCTCCGGCATGGTGCAGATCATGAATACCAACCAGGGACGCCAGTTTGTGGTCAACGGTCTGCCACACCAGGTTTTCGAGCACATGAGCGACCATGTGTCCAATGGCGATATGGTCATCCAAGGGCAATTATTGGCGTCCGGCGTGCGCCTGGCCGGGGATCATATTTTCGTCAATAAAGTGGAGTGGAACTTTCACAAGCCGCGGCGCGGCGAAATCATGGTATTCAAGACCGACGGAATTAAAGATCCGCGAATCAAGCAAAACGAGCATTATGTCAAGCGCATGGTCGGATTGCCCGGGGAAACCCTCGGCATAGAACCCCCGTATCTGTATATTAACGGCGAAATAATGGCGCGACCTTTAGGTATCGCCCGTGTTGAGACGGCCCAGTCGGGTTATGACGGCTATCAAAAAACAGGAGACTACTTGGCCAGTCACACCAATCGTGTGCAATTGGCGGGCGATCAGTTTTTTGCCTGCGGTGATAACCAGCGCAACAGCTTGGACAGCCGGTATTGGGGCCCCGTAAAACGCGCCAATCTGGTCGGCCCGGCCTTTTTCGTCTATTGGCCCTTGTCGCGCCGCTGGGGACTGACGGACTGACTAATCGGACGCCGGACACCAGACGCCGGACGACAGCCCGGATGCTTATTTGGTTTGAATTGACCATCCATTTATGCGAGATTACAAATCAGGCGACAGTTGGGTAGGGGCGCTTAACAGGAGTCATTTATGACGAAAAAAACGTTGTTAGTTGCGATTATAACCGCTTGGATGCTTGGCAGTCTGCCGATCATGGCGGCCACACTGTCCGCCTCGGATTCCCGCGAGACACTGGTTACCCAGCAAAGCCTCGATAATCTCAGCGTCGGCGGCGTATTTGAGTCGCTGAAACGAGACGTTAAATACGACAACGGTGGAAAAACCAAGTTGGACGCCTTTAATTATTACGGGTATGTGGGTTACGACTTCCTGGAATGGCTGACTCTTTTTGGCACACTGGGCGGATGTCAGGCAAAATCCACCGAATTAGACGCACGCGCTGACGCCAAAGTCAAGTGGTCGGCCGGCTTGAATCTTAAACTCTGGCACTTCGATATATACGATCCTTCATGGATGGCGGGGCGATGCAGCATCCGCGCCTTGGGCGAATATTCGCAATACCAGTCCGGGAACACTGACACGACCCGGTTGGAATGGCAGGATCTATACGCTTCGGTTACGCTCAATTACGAGGTTTTTGTGGCGCGCATGGATGATATCGATAAATATCCGTATAGTCTTTTATTATATGTTGGCCCGGCCTTTTCCAAGGTGGACGGCAAGCGCGAAACGGCGGCGCAAAACTACGATTTCAGCGAAGCGCACAATTTAGGCATTGCGGCTGGCGTGGATTTGTTTGCCTCGCACAATTTATCCATCGGCGGCCAACTCCAATATTACTTCGATCAACCCACCTTGAGCGCCAGTGTGATGTATAACTTCTGAGATCGCGCACTCGGGCGGCGAGGGCGCCGGGCTGCAACAAGAAGGAACTGTAACTCCAGCGTGTAAGAGGCAAAAGCAACGGTAATATTAACGTCGCATAATATATCTTATGTCTACTAACACGTGCGACCCAGCACAAGCCATGGTTGTTTCCGCTCTTATGAAGCGGTCCCTGCCACAAGTGGAAAATTAGCGGACTAAATAAACCATCTTCTCCGGCTTGGCTTCCCGCTCGATATCGATGACAAAACCGTTGACCCGATTCTTGACGAATTCGTTGATAAAGTATTCCGCCCGCGATTGACTGATCATGGGCATGGAATTGACCTGCCGGATGATATCGCCCTGTTTAAGCCCAAACGCGCGGAAAATTTCCCCTTCGCCTTCAACATCCAGCGTATATCCGGCGATCTTGCCGGTCTGATAAACCGGCTTAAGCGATTCGAAAACATTGGCCAGGCGGTCGGGATTATTGAGCAATTCCTGATAGTACTTGAGCACGGCGCTGCGTTCGAGCACCCAGCGACGCTCGCCTGTCCTCTTCCCGAATCGAACGAGAGTCGCGTCCGCCTGACCCTGGGTAACATCGGTTCCTGCGCGGTCTGCGGATGCAACGGGCTTGTCGCCCCCGGCAAAGCTTAGCCATAATTGCTCATCGTTATTGCCGTTTCGTAAAATGACCCGGTCCCTGAATATGGTCACAACCATGACATTCTGATCCAGATTGTCGCCCTCGGCGACCAGGCATTGGGTCTTTTTCTGGATATCGTCAATTATGGCCTTGCGTGACTGCTGATAACTGTTGGCGGCAAAAAAGGTGCCTGCCAGACGGAACCGCTGCGCCAGCGGGCCTAAATTGGCGGCAATCTGTCCGCCTGCCTGTTTTTTAAAAGTGTTGCCGTCAAAATCGAGCGTCGGCGTGTCAAGCCGACGCCAAGCAGGCAACGCGACGGCTTGTGTCCGATCCGGAGGGGCATTTGGAAGCTGAAGATTCCGGTAAACGAACAAGGCGCCGATCGCCAGCGACATGGCGACTAACACCGGACTCAAGCGCTGGACCAACGGATTTATGGCGGCGATGTCCATGCAAATCAGTTCCTTGTTCTTCGTTCTTTGTCCTTAGTTTCAGATTAATGAAGAACGAAGAACCAGAAACCAAGAACTTTTTCGGTATTAACAAATAGCGGATCTCAGGCGGCCAGGCTATAAGCCGGATTTTGTGCGCCGGCGTTCCGGCGCGATGGTCATTTATCTTGCCTGTCCGACGACGGCCAGGACTTGTTGCGATCAACCCGATGCCGATCCCGAGCGCGGGATAAAGGCGGGCAGCCTTGCCGGCATCATATTCGATCTTGCTCCAGGCGGGGTTTGCCTTGCCTTCGGTCCTTGCGGACCGGAGCGGTGGTCTCTTACACCGCCGTTTCACCCTTGCTCCGCGCCACGCTAACGCGGTGCGGGGCGGTTTGTTTCTGTGGCACTATCCGTTTCTTTCGATTAATCGAAAGACCTCCCGGCATTACACCAGGACGCCCTACCCTATGGAGTCCGGACTTTCCTCCCCGCACACGCCGCGCCGATCGTCCCGACTTTGAAAAGTCGGGACATGTTGGGACGGCGGCACAGAGCGACCATCCGCCTGACCACCCAAGATCCGGGAAGAGGGTACACGATTACGCGCGCCAATACAAGAGGCGTCCGCAGAAGGAACAGGTAATGATGGCATCGGCGCGCTTGATGTCCTGGAGGACATGGGGGGGCAGTTTCATGTGGCATCCGCCGCAGGCATTTTTCTCGACGCTAACCAAGGCCACGTCCTTGCGATTTTCCATGACGCGGTTATAGCGGCTTAACCAGTCGTCGGGGATACCGGCCACCAGGCCCTGACGATCCAACTGGAGCTGTTGTACTTCGGCTTCCAGGTTTTTAAAGCGTTCATCGAAGCGCTGGAATTCGCCCTGCACGGCGCCTTCGGCCTTGAGCAACTCGGCTTTCAAGCCGTTCTCTTCCTGACGGGTCTGCTCGACCGTCTCCATGAGTTCGATTTCACCATCCTCCAAGCCCCGAATATTTTCCTGCAGAACGGCGATTTCCCTGTTTAAAACCTTGAACTCCTCATTAGATTTGATTTGAAACTGCTGTTCGCGGAATTTCGCGATTTTTTGACGGAGACTTTCGATTTCAACTTCCTTCTGCTTGACGGCCGACAACCGCATTTTGACAGTTGTTTTGGCGTTTTCCAGCGCCGTCTTGTGCCGATCCAAATCGGTTGAGATGTTATTTTTCAGATTGGGAATATCGTTCAATTCCCGCCGGCATCGCGCGATACGGCAATCGCGCTCCTGGATGATCAGTAATTTGTCGATAATGTCGAGAACCCTTTGTTTGTCCATTATGATTCCAATCATTTCCCAATCGGCCGATAGCCGCGGCCACCCCAATGACTGGCCCAGGCTATAATTTCACCGTCCAATGACGCGATATACCACAATCCGGTCGCTTCCTGGTACAACCCGAGGTCCCATTTGCCGTCACCGTTATAATCCCCCATTACCGGTTCAAGCCCCAGGCCGCCCCACTCTATGCCCAACGCCAAAATTCGGCCATCCAGTGCGCCGATGTACCACCGTCCGGTTGTCTCTTGATAAACTGCGGCATCCCATAATCCATCGCCATCGTAATCTCCAGGAACGGGGCTGAACCCCGGTCCACCCCATATCGCGCCCGACGCCAGCAATTGCCCATCCAGCGTCCGAATGTACCACAGTCCCGACGATTCCTGGTACACCGCCATATCCCAGCGCCCATCGCCGTTATAGTCCCCGATCACCGGCTCATACCCGGACGAGCCCCAGTTCCATACCATCAATCCGCCATCCGATTTCAAGACGTACCAACGGCCATTACCTTCGTGGAATACCGACATATCCCCGTGTCCCACGCCTTCGTAGTCTGCCACTAATCCCAGATACCCGGAAGCGCCAAATTCCCCGCGCGCCAATCGATAGCCGCTCCCGGAATACAATATCTGCCATATCCCGCTTGCGCCGTCATGCGCCATGGGATCCGAACGCCGATCGCCATCCAGGTCTCCCAACACCGGCCGGCCGGCGCCGCCAAAAACCCGGGCTCCGGCTGCCAGCACGCGTTCATCCACCGATCGGACACTCCACTCCGTGCCCCGATAGACGCCCAAGTCCGAAATGCCGTCGCCATCATAATCGTCGAAGGCATGGTAATTCAACCCGCCGCTTGAACGGATCCGCATGCTTCCACTGCGCTTGGTCACATTATTATCCGGGATCGTATCCGCCAGCAAGGATGGGAATTCCGGCAACACGCGCACAAAAATGTTATAGTCGCCCTCCGTTGACGGCATCGCCAACTGACTGCCGGCCACTTTCATCACCATGTCGTCGCCGGGCGCCAATGTTACTTTATCCACCACCTTGCCGATTAAATATTCATTTCCGGCGCCAAGGGCTTGATTTGTGGACGCAAAAAATTCCATGCCCACGGTTCCATTCGCGTCCGCCATATTCGCTCCGCCTCCATTACCCATTCGGAACGATACGACCGCCGGAGAACCTCCCACGCCCATTTGCAACGGCAAGACCACCAAATCCCTGACCCAAAGGTCCACCCCGGCCGATGCCCCATATCCGCGATCCAACGCCGACCATCCCCCGATTCCCGCCTCCAGGCTATAGGCGCGCGCCCAATAATAATACATCGTTCCCGGCAGCACACTGCCGTCGTCAAACACGGGCGTAGTCACCGTGGCGACCTTGACCGCCCCGCCGCCCGGTGGCAATACGGCGCGTATGCTACGCCAGACTTCATATTCCGAGGCCGATTCCACGGTCTCCCACGTCACCCGCACCTGGCCCACGTATGCGCCTTTGCTGGCAGTCAATTTGCCCGGGACCCCGAAGGAATAGCCCGTGTCTCCCACGCTCAGCGCGCTGCCGAACAAACCGTTGGTCGCCCCAACTTTGTATTCATAATGCATGCCGCTCTCGATGGACACATCGTCATATACCCCGCCGTATGTTCCGCCGGCCGTGAAAAAAATCTGTTCCAGCGCATCCCCCGTATTGGCCTTGCGGCGATACAATTGGTATCCGGTGGCCCCATCCACATTCGGCCAAGTCACGCGCACCTTGTCGATATAGGCGCCATCCGTCGCAAAAATGCCGCCTGGCGCCGCCAAACTGCGATATCCGGTTTCCAGGTTTGTGCTCTTGGGCCCCTCGCCGCGCGCGCTATTCATCGAACTAACCCAGTAATAATACAACACTCCCGCCTGCGCCGTCAGATCGTCGAAATTAGTTCCGAGCGCTTGTCCGATCGGCGCCGCCAAATCGGGATCGAACGTTTCAGCGCTATACACGACGTAACTTGCCGCCCCGGTCACGGGACTCCAGCTCACCGCCACTTTGTTGGTATAAGTTCCGTCGCTGGCCGTCACTTCCGTGGGCGCGGGCAAGGCCGTCACGGTCACCTGCACATTTAAAGTCGCGCTCAAGTGTATCGTTCCCGTCGGCGCATAGGTTCCGTCGCCCGGGTCCCACGCGGTGATCCTCACGGACGCATTGTACACTCCCGTGCTGGCGGATATGCCGTCCACATACGCGATCGACACGCGATTCGTTTCCCCCGAACTCACGCCGCCGCTGTGATCCAGACTGCGGATCAACTCCGGCGATCCGTTCAATATCTCGAACGTGTAGGCCATCGGCACCCTGGGCGTCATGCTTCCGTTCCAGATCGAGAATTCCTGGTTGACCAGATTCACGCCCCTGGAGACCGTTTGCGTTACTATCGAGGGACTAAACGCAATCACCGGCGGCGCCACGATTCGCATCGTCACATCGACTAAATTCGTCTGGCCAAAGCCCAGGCCATCCTGCGCAACAACCTGAACTATTCCCGAATAGACGCCGTGGGTTAATCCCGTCGTTGTATATGTATTGGTTATATAAACGCTCGCGGCGGAAGAGCAGATTCCGGACAACGGCTGGGCGGACATCCAGTTCGTGCCGCTGATAACTGTCACGGCATAATCAAAGTCTGTTCCGCCGGTGTTCCCGATCGTAAAAACCTGGGTGGGGGCCGCAGCACCCTGCATGACGGCATTTGTCAAACGCGCGGGCTCCACCGTCGCGGCGGCGAAGGCATCGCCGGTCAAAACCGTCACGGCCGCCAACGCCGCGATCGCCAATGTAATGGATGGTTTGGGCATAATCGTCTTCCAGCGGTTGTCAGGGCAGAACGGGAATATCTCCCAAGCGTCCCATGGGGTAGTCCCACGCCAACGGCACGCCATCGAGCGTTATAATATACCAACGCCATCTGGCCGTATCGTACAATGCAAGGTCGGCGCCCCCCGCCCCGTCATAATTGCCGGGGGCCGGCGCCAATGTTGAAGAAAGCGCCTCTCCGCCAAACGGATAAATCGCAAGGCCATAACCCCGGTCCGTCAAAGTCGTGGATGGCGCGATGTACCAGCGCCCGGCCGCCGTCTCATATACCGCCGGATCTGTCAGACCATCGCCGTCGTAGTCCGTCGGCACGGGCACAAAGCCAGTGCCCCCGAATGTTCCCGAAACGACTGACCGGCTCGTGCTGAAAAACAGGAACCACAATCCCGAAGTGCGATGATAGACGCCAATATCCACTTTGCCGTCGCCATCATAATCTCCCGACTGCAAGGGCGCATATCCCGGACCGCCAAATATTCCGGAGACCTGCTGGTAGCCGCTGCCGCTCAGCAACAACATCCATAGCCCGGTCTTTTCCAGATAGACGGCCGGATCGGTTTTGCCGTCCCCATCATAATCGCCCGGCATGCCCACGAAATCATCTCCGGACCATTGCTGCAGTTCAATGACCCGAGCGCTTGTCTCGCCCACTTGCTGCGCATACCAGCTCCCGCTCGCCGGACGATAGATCCCCATCCAGGTGATGCCATCGCCGGTGTAATCTCCAGGCACGGCCTGGTATCCTACCCCGCCCAAATACTGGGTCGCAGCATAGTTGCTCAGCAGATTCCTGATTTCCCAGGCGCCGTTGGCTTCCCGATACAACACCAGATCCGATGCCCCCGACAGTCCGCCCTGGAAATCGAACCCCTTAAAGCTGTGAAGGGTTATGGCAATTTTAAATGTTTGCGGCGATCCGTAGGCCAACTTGCCTGATCCTGAATCGATCGCATCGATCTGCACCGTGCCGCGATAAACTATTTCCGGCGCCATATCGGTGGTATCCGCCTGAACCCGCACCGCAACCATGTTGCCCGTGCTCGTGCCCGATGCCGGCGTCACACTCAACCAGCTCACCGAAGGAGTGACCGTGAAAAACATGGCCCCGGGCATATTCCCGCCGTTCCATACATGCACAACCGAGTCCGGCGGCGTCGTGCCCTTGCGCACGGTATAGTCATATTCCGCATGCGCATCGGTCGCCAACGTCGCAAAGGGCGTAACCGAGAGCGCCACCGCAACATACTGGGTCGCATCCCGCGCGCTGTCCTCATGCGTTCCGTCCCAGGCCCGGCCCACGACCGTAATCAGCGCATTCGTAGTTCCCACCGGCAGGTTCGCCGTGCTGTATTGCACTTCGACCCGCATATGTTGCCCCGTACTGCTGCCGCTTGAGGATGTCAGCACCAGCCACGGCGTAAGGCCCTTCGAGACCGTATATCGCAACGTGTAAAATCCATTTGCATTCCAAACATCGAAACCCTGGCTGGCCGCATCCCGCCCCTGCAATACGGTTTGGGATAAATTGGTCAAACTCAAGGCCAGGCGCGATCGCGGGTTCACCTGCGCCGTGACCGGGATGGTGACCGGCGAGCCGGTGGCCGGCAAAGAGCCGGGGGTGGCGGTTGTCGCCGCTATGGTAATGCTCCCGGGATAGTTGGACGGCACATCCCCGGCCGACCGCAGCGAACCGAGCGCCGGATAACTTATCGTCAGGATGTTCGTCGCCAGCGGCGCCAAGGAGTAGTTGTTTGTCGCCAGCACGGCGAGCCAGTTCGTGCCTGCGTTCCCCTGATTCGTCGCAATTTGATATACGATCCCATAATCCGCGCTCCCGTTCCAGACCTGCATGAATTGCGACGCGGCGTTTTGCCCCTCCATCGTCGTTTTCGTTATTGAGGACGGACTGACGTTCAGCATCGGCGCCGCCCGCACGGTGAGAATCACGTTCAGGGTGGCGCTCATGGTTTCGCTTCCGCCATCCGTTGCCGTGATCGTGATTGTGCCGTGATTTTCCCCCAGCGCCAGCCCCGCCGTATTTGTGTAGGTGACCACGATCGTATTTGTCGCATTCGCCGTTTGCCCTGTCAAACTTCCGGCCGTTTGGCTCAATACCATCCAAGGCTGGTTCGTGGCAACGGTGTAAGTCAATACGCCCGGCCCCGCATTCCATACCCGGAAACTATCGGCGCCCCATTCCCCCTGCATGACGGCATTCGTCAATTGGGCGGGGGCGCGCTGTAATTCCATCACCTGCAGGACAAACGTCACCGTCACGCTCTCCGGATCCAAGAAAGTGTCTTCACTTGTGGCCGCCACCGTTACGCTCCCTGTGTACGAACCCGCAACAAGGGCTACGGATGAGTTCGTCACCGCCAGCGTGGTCGTATTCCCGGCGGCCACGGAGCCGGTCGTCGGTCCCATCCCTATCCATGGGGCGACAGTACTTGCGGTCCAGTTCATCCCGGTCTCTCCCTGGTTGGAGATGGTCAGATCGATATTGGTGGGGTAACCCCGTATTACTAAATTGGTCGCGCCGGCAGGCGTAACGCTCAAATACGGATTTACGGGCGGTGGGTTCGTCACCGAGACATTATCGATAAACGACGTGGTCATGCCGTTATAGACGCTAAAACCCGTGAAACTGGTCAGATTCGTGTTGGAAAACCTGATGTTGTTGGCCACCAGAACATGGCTGTTCGTCGTTACGTTGTACAAACCCCAGCTGTGATTCGCATAATTCAGCCGTATTTGCACACTCACCCAGTTGGTCCCGTTTGTCCCCACACCGCCTTGCGCGGACTCCACCCAGTTGGTCGAGTTGGTTACGGATGGCGAAGCGGGGCCATTATGCACCACAAAATTGCCGTTGCTTTTGATGTAAAAAAGCACCGCCTTGTTCGCGTCCACCACGGGGGGATTCGTTGGGGCGTAAAAGACCGGCCTCAGATCCGTCTGAACCCAGACATTGGTGATCTCGGCAGTGTTAACGAACAGATTGGTGAGCGCGTCGTCCTCCGGAATCATGGCGGCGTTCGTTCCCGTGCTGACCGTATTGGTCTGCACCACGATGTCATTGGAACTTCCGTACCAGCCGTTCGTGCCGTTAACCAGGGGGGTAAGGTTGGTGTAGGCCTCGAAATCATCGGAGAAGGGAATAACGCTGAAGGTTTGGGCAAAGCCCCCGGAGGCGGTCAGAGCGATGACCGCCGCTGCAATCGCCGACATCCAGGATGATTTGCGCATGATCGACGGGCCTTTCGTTAAGGCAATCGGTTCAGCCTTGCAAGTTTTTCGCCGGTGGGCGATAAAACGCAATTGTGACGTATCCTTTTACATTAAAATGCAATACGTTTTCAGAATAGCAAATAGACTGCCGCCGTCAATAATATTTTGTCTGGTTTTTGCGATAAGCCCCTGTTGCAAGGGATGGATGCGGGAACGGATTGATATTGAATATCGCGTGGACATGCCGTATTGTAACGCCTCATGAAAACACGCCTTACACCACGATCGCGCAAGGAACCGTATCCCGAACTGACGCTTCTGCGGCGGCCCGATTCTCCAAGAGGTTGCGGCGCGCCCATCCCCAGTTCGCCTGCCAAGGCCCGCCTGGAAACATTCCGCAATGCCTATCCCCGGCGGGATTACTGGATTCATTTCGAGTGTCCGGAATTCACCGCGCTCTGTCCGGTCACCGGCCAGCCCGATTTCGGCGTCATCGCCATCGATTACATTCCCGGCCGCGTGTGCATCGAAAGCAAGTCTTTGAAGCTTTATCTTTTTTCCTACCGCAACCACGGCGCCTTTCACGAGGCGGCGGTCAACCGCATATTGGATGACATCGTCGCCGTCTGCCGTCCGCGCCGCCTGCGCGTGACGGGGCGCTTTAATCCGCGCGGCGGGATCGCCATTACCGTAACCGCGGAGCACCCCGCAGAAATGGTTGATGGTTAATGGTCAATGGGCGATGAGGAAAGTGAAAAAGGCAATGGTTGATACTGCCGCCGGCCATTAACCATCGACCATTAACCATTCTTCAAGCGACCATTCTTCAAACGGCCGTTCTTCAAGTCTTATCCAGTTCGCGGCGGATAGTGTGGCCCAAATTGTCGAAATCGTAAGGCTTCTGAATATATTGCCCCGCACCCAGTTTCAGCGCCTCCTTGATCCGGTCGGTCGCGGCGAAACCGCTGACGATGATCGCTTTCTGGCGCGGATTGAATTCCAGCATTTTTTTGTAAGTCTCCAACCCGTCAAAGTCGTCCGCCATGATCATGTCCAACAGGACCAGGTCAATGGCCGGCCCCTGCGCCCGGGCCGCGGAATCGAAGAGTTCGATGGCGGCCCGGCCGTTATTGGCGGTCAGAACCTTGTAGCCGACCGTGCGTAACCAGCGCGCGACGATGCGGCGTTGGTTTTCGTCATCGTCCACGACCAGCACCGTTTCGTTGCCGCGGAAATCGAGATGGTCCTGATGTTCGCGGATTTCCGGCAGGGCGCCCGCCTGCCCGGCCAGGGAAACGGGGAAATAAACGATGAAATCCGAGCCCTTCTCGGGGAGCGCGCGCACGTCGATGAATCCCTTGTGCTCCTTGAGAACCGCATATACGATGGCCAGTTCCAGGCCGCTGCGTTTTTGCGAATGGGCTTTGTCGCGGGCATAAAAAGGCTCGAACATCCGGTTCAATTCCTGCTCCTCGATGCTTGGCCCCGTGTTCATGACATGGAGCACCACATAGGTGTCCGGATTGATCGATTCGTAGCCTGCCACCGGATCGTGCACCTGTTCCACGGAGGTTGACAGGGTCAGTCGCCCACCCTCCGGCATGGCATCGAAGGCATGAATCAGCAGGTTCTCAACCATTTCCTGCAAGAGACCCTCGGACCCCTGAATTGCCGGCTGGTCGGCGCCCAATTTCAGATCCAACACCACCATCGGCGCGCCATTTTGCAATTCGCGATAAGCGCTCGAATGCACGACGCGCTCGATGATCCGGTTCAGGACCAACGGCTCCATGGGGAAATGCCCGATCCGTCCCAGGGTGAGCAGATCGTGGACGATATCCACCGCCTTGCATGCGGAATTCTTGATGATCTGCAGGTCCTGGCGCAGGGCGCTGTCGGGGGGCAGATTCTTGACGATCAGATCGGGATAATTGACCATCGGTCCCAAAATATTATTCAAATTGTGCGCGACGCCCCCGGCCAGACTCCCCAGCGATTCCAGGCGCTGGGAGCGGAACAGGCGATCTTGCAGTTGGCGCTCGCGGTCCTGGGCATCCTTCTGCGCCGTGATGTCCCGGAAACTGGCGACTACGCCGAGAATGGTCCCGTGGTCGTCGCGAATGGGCGCCGCGCTGTGCGCAATGGGCGTCTGCCGGCCATCCCTGGAAATCAGGATGGCATCCGTATCCGCGCGCGCCGCGACGCCATTTTTAAGGATTGCGGTCAAATTATTTTCAACGAGCGCCATCGCGTCGGCCTTCATCAGGCAAAAAACGTCGGTCAGCTTGCGGCCGACGGCGTCCGCCGGTTTCCAGCCGGTCATGGTTTCGGCTTTCGTGTTCATGAACTGGATGCAACCATCCGCGTCCGTGGCAATGACGGCGTCGCTGATACAGCGCAGGGTGGTTTCCATCCATTCCCGGCTCTCGCGCAGTTTGCGCTCCATGGTGTGCTTGTAGAGCGCCATCTCGATCATCGTGCGCAGTTCGCGGTCCTCGAAGGGCTTCAACAGGTACCCAAAGGCCTCGGTCACCTTGGCGCGCCGCAGGGTGTCATCGTCGGTATAGGCCGTGAGATAGACAATGGGAACGGAGTGCTCCCGCCGGATGCGCTCGGCCGCTTCGATGCCGTCGATGGCGCCCTTAAGCATCACATCCATGAGAATCAAATCGGGTTTCAGTTCCCCCACCCGCTCGACCGCCTCCTCGCCAAAGGCCACGATTCCAGCCACGTCATATCCCATGCTGGTCAGGCTGTGCTGGATATCCTTGGACACGATGCTTTCATCTTCCACGATCATGATGCGCGCGTTGGCCATAATTATGATTCCTTGTTAAGAAAAACTGTAGAGGTCAGCGGTCAGAGATCAGAAGTCAGAAAATCAAGAGGATTGACTTTCCACCTCTCATTGACATCTGATCGCTGAACTTCGACTACCGCGGCGCTTCTTCATGCCTCTGGCTGACCTCTGACTTCTGACCGCTGACCTCTGAGACTCTTCATCAGCCCTCGCACCCCTTCCCCGGATCGTCTTCGGGAAACAGCATGGCCGAACTGAACGCCGTCTGGAAATCGGGCGAAAGCGACAAATCCACGTGGCGCACCGCGCGGGCAATGGCGGCGGCGGCCTGCTTTTCGGACACGGAAAGGAGCGCGCGCTTGGCGCCCAGCGACGAGGCATTGCCGATAAACCGGATGCGCTCGCACGGAACCGGCGGCAGGAGGCCGATGCGCCGGGCATGATTACGCCGGATAAAATTGCCGAATGCGCCCGCCAGAAGCACCCGGCTCAAATCCATGGGCTTCAGCCCCTCCAACTCCAGGAGAATCGAAATACCCGCGCTGATCGCGGCGCTGGCCAACTGCATTTCGCGCACATCCCGCTGAGTCAGGAGCAAGGGCTTGCCGGAAACCGTTTCCGTCTTGGACGCCAGCAGGAAATTCATGTGCCCATCCTGCTCGATCAAGCGCTTGCGCAAGGCTGTGGCCGTGGTGGACGGAACTTCGTCCGGCGCCCGCAGGCGGCCGGTTGGATCCAGGAGGCCGAGGCGCAGGAGTTCGGCCACGGCGTCAATCAGCCCGGAGCCGCACAGGCCTGCCGGGCGCGTGTTGCCGATAACGTTCATGCGCAGATCGCCATCCATGACAACTTTTTCGATGGCCCCGCTTGTGGCGCGCATGCCGCAGGAAATGCGGGCGCCCTCGAAAGCCGGTCCGGCCGCCACGGAGGTGGCAATCGTCCGGCCCTTGTGCGCCAGGACAATTTCGCCGTTGGTGCCGATATCCACAAGCAAGACGGTCTCGGTTTCGCGGTCCAGGCGGCTGGCCACAATCCCGGCCACGGTGTCGCCGCCCACAAATCCGCCGATCTGCGGAAAGACGAACACCTTGCCGCACGAATTGATGTCCAACCCCAGGTCCGCAGCGTTCAAATGCGGCGCGTCGGTGAACACGGGCACGAACGGCAACTCGCCCAGGGCCGAGGGATCGATCCCGCACACAATTTGCTGCATGGTGGTGTTCCCCGCCATGACAATTTCGTAAATATGCGCCCGGTCGATGCCGGCGCCGCGCACCAGTTCGTCCACGATCTCATTGACGGCCCCGATGATGACGCGCTGGAGCTGGGCCAAGCCCTTGGCATCCTCGCGGCACTTGCGAATGCGGGCAATGACGTCGTCGCCGTACGATGTTTGTGGATTGATTTTCGCTTCCACGCCCATGTCCAGACCGGTCTTCAGGTTGACCAGCGTCCCCACGAGCGTCGTCGTGCCGATATCCACGGCGATGCCGTAGCACTTGTCGGCGGTGTCGCCCGGTTCGAAGTCCACCAGGTCGCCATCCACAATGACCGCCGTGCCGCGGAACCCCTGAGCGCGCAGAAGTCCGGGCAGGAGGCGCAGCAGGCGGATACCGACCGGATCGAAGTCGATCGGACGGATGGCCGCTCGCAGGCGTTCGACATCCGAACAGGCATCCGCCTGGCTGGGCATATCAAGTTCCACGTAGTGCTTGCTGATCGCCGGACACAGTTCCGGCTTGCCCGGGCGCAGCGCTTCGCCTTTGGCGAGGCCCGGCCGGCGGGAGACGTCGGCGGCTTGGACCAGAATCTGCTGTTGCGATTCGAACAGCGAGGTGACCGGAACTTCCACGACGAGGTCGCCCTGGATTCTGGCCTGGCAGGCCAGGCGATAACCTTGCGCCACGCTCTCCTCGCCCAAGACCGTCCGGCAGTTGGCGGAGGGCGGACACGCGCCGCTGACGACTTTCAGCCGGCATTTGCCGCACGTTCCGCCGCCGCCGCATGGAGTCTGCAGGATCAGGCCGGCCTGGGCGGCGGCCTCCAGCAGGATGGTGCCCGGGAGGGCATACACCTGGCGGCCGGCGGGCTCAAAACCGATTTTGTATTCCTGGCGCTTCATAATCGAATGAAGAATGTAGAATGTAGAATGCAAAATTAAAACGCAATTTAGTTTCTGCATTCTGCATTCTTCATTCTGCCTTTCCGGAAATCTCCCTCAAAAAAGCCGCCAACTCCGCGCGCATATCGTCGCGCTTGAGACCAAAGATAACGTTGGTTTTGATAAAGTCCAGTTTGTTTCCGATGTCGTAACGGATGCCGTCGAACCGCAGGCCGTACACGGCGCGGGTTTTCACCATCAGGCGCAGGGCGTCGGTCAATTGGATTTCACCGTTTTTGCCGGGCGTCAGGCGGCCGATGCAGTCGAAAACATCCGGGGTAAGAATATAGCGGCCGGCAATGGCCAGGTTGGAAGGCGCCTCGTTCACGTCGGGTTTCTCGACAAAGTCCGAGACAAGATATAAATTTTTCGCGATCGCACTGCCCGCCATGATGCCATAACGGCCGACCTTGGCGCGCGCCACTTCCTCAAGGGCCACCACGGATTCCCGATAACGGTCGAACACAGCCATCAACTGGCTGGTGACGGAGGAGCCCGATTCCAGGAGTGTGTCGCCCAGCAGCAGGGCGAACGGTTCGTCGCCGACGTGGCAACGGGCGCAGGCCACGGCATCGCCGAGTCCGTTCAACTGTTTCTGCCAAACAAAATGGACGTTGGCCATGTCGGAAATGCGCCGCAAGAGTTCGCGCTCGGCGGATTTGCCCTTGGCTTCCAGTTCCGCTTCCAGCTCGAAGTTGCGGTCGAAATGTTCCTCGATCGCGCGCTTGCCTTTGCCGATGATCATAAGAATATCGGTAATACCGGAGGCCACGGCCTCTTCCACCACACACTGGATAACGGGCGTATCCACGATGGGCAGCATTTCCTTGGGCTGGGACTTGGCCGCCGGCAGGAAACGGGTGCCGAAACCGGCGGCGGGAATAACGGCTTTACGAATCATGGGCATCCTCCCGGGCGGGTGAATAATCCGGCTTGAAAACCTTGACATTGATTTTAGCCAACGCCCGTGCCAGGCGCTGGAACATGGCCTCGTCCGCGTAAGTCCCCACAATGGCGCCGCCGGATCCGGTGAACTTGGCGCTGGCCCCGGCCGAGCGCGCCGCTTCGACCATGGCGATGTTCCCGGCGCTGAGCTTGTAGATCTTGCGGCGCCGGTCAAAGCTGGTGTTCAGCAAGGGGCCAAGCGCGTGGCCGGCGCCCGCGAGCAGGAGCGCGCGCGCCTGCTCGGTTAAATCCGCCCAGAAAGACATGGCCGCGACCACATCCGGTTCGCCGCGCTCGAAACGACTGCGAATGTCGTTATGGAACACATCCGAGCTCTCGGACAAATCGGTGCGGTAGGCGATGAAAAGGGGCGGCAGGAGTTCCAAGCACAAGGGTTCGTAGTGTCCGTAACCCTGGCGCGCCAGGAGTTCCCGATCGAAATCCATATAGACCAAGCCCTCGTACACCTGGGCCACGCGGTCCTGCAGGCCGGCGGAAATACCCAGTTCGTGTTTTTCGACCGACAGGATCAGATTGGCCTGGATCGGTTTTGGAATGCGCACATTGTAGAACCGCATCAGGGCCCGCAGGCAGGCGGTGATAATAGCGCTGGACCCGGCCAGGCCGACCTGGGAGGGAATGCTCGTGTCGTACCGGATGGTGAAATTACGGTCTTCCAAGGCAATGCCTTGATCGCGGCAATAATCGTAAAAGCGCTTGATGGCGGCTTTCAAAAGCCGGACGCCGCCGTAATAGCCATAGAGGCGGACATCCTCCGCCAATCGGCCCATGTTTTCGAAGCGCGAGTGATCGCGGGTATTGGACAGGATTTCGATTTCCGGCGTTTCGTACAACACAACCTCGGCCCGGAAATTGCGGAAGACAAAAGCCATTGTTTTGCCAAAATATCCGTCCGATGGGTTGCCAATCAACCCCGCCCGCGGATACGCTTGCGCCCGAATGATCATATGTAAACCAAAGGGAATGGTTGATGGTAAATGGTCAATGGTTAATGATCGGAAAAGAGCCTGAACTGGGAATGGTTGATGGTAAATGGTCAATGACCAGCGACATCACTAATTTTATTGGTCTTTTTCTTTCCCTCATCAACCATTAACCATCGACCATTTCTTCATTCTGTCTTTCTGATATCCTGCACGTTCAATTCCAGCGTCTCCCTGCCCATAAAACTATTCTTCTGAAAGGTGAATGCCACGTCCAACGGTCCCGCCGGGATGGCAATATCGGCCATCCGGAAGGCGATGGCCGGCCGGCTGGTCCGGCCGTCGCCGACCGTAAAACGCAGATGGTTGACGCCAACCCGGCGCGGCTCTCCCTGGATGCGCGCGCCGCGCACGGCCAATACCGGCGCGGGATTACTCTGCCCAAACGGATGGAGCGCCGCCATGGCCGCCAACAAAGCATCGTCCGCCTGGTCCAGCGTAATCCAGGCGTTAATTCGCTGGGTCGGCCGCAGATCGCGGCCTTGGAGTTCGACCTTCACGGCTTCGCCAAAGGCCTTCTGAAAAGACTCATACTGATCCTTGTGTATATCGAGACCGGCGGCCATCTCATGTCCGCCGTAAGTTAGCAGGTATTGCCGGCATTGCTCAAGCCCTTTTAGGATATGATAACCTTCGATGCTCCGGCAGGAACCCCGCCCCACCCCGTCCCGGCCTTTCGCAGAATCGGGACCGAATGCCACGACAACGACCGGACGGCGGTAACGCGCCGCCAAACGGGATGCCACGATCCCGATAATCCCCGCATGCCAGCCGGTTTTGGCGATCACCAGGCCATAATGCTCGCGCGCGTTGAAAGTGGCGTCAATTTCACGCATGGCCTCCGCCACAATTTCGGATTCGATCTTCTGGCGCGCCCGGTTGGCGCCATCCAATTCCACGGCGATTTCATGGGCGCGCGCCATGTCGTCGGTCAGCAGTAATTCCAATGAAGTGTCCGCGTTACCCATCCGCCCGGCGGCATTGAGGCGCGGCGCCAGGCCGTAACCGATGTGATGGGCATCGATGGCGCCGCGGATGCCGGCGATATCCACCAGCGATTTCCAGCGGGGCGCCAGGGATTGATTCATACGGCTCAAACCATGCCGCACCAGAATCCGGTTTTCGCCGGTCAGCGGCACAATATCCGCCACCGTGCCGACCGCCACAAAGTCAAGGTACTCGCGCAAATCGACGGTCTGCGCGGCTCCCAGTCCCTGGTTGCGCCCGATCTTAAGCAGTCCGTGGCAAAGCTTGAACACCACGCCGACGCCCGCCAGGATTTTGAGGTTATCGATCCGGCCCAGCTTGGGATTGACCACCGCCAGCGCTTCAACCTTCCGTCCGCCGCTTTCGTGGTGGTCGGTGACGACAACGTCAATGCCCGCCTTTTGCGCCAGGCCGATGGCTGCGGCATCGTTGGCGCCGCAATCCACGGTGATCAGCAGGCTCGGCTTGCATTGCGCTATGCAACGCTTGAGCGCCGCCGGGCTCAGGCCATAGCCTTCTCCTTGCCGGCTCGGCAAGCAAGGCGCAACCCGCCGAGCGCCCAGGCGATGCAGAACCTGGACCAGCAACGCGGCGCCGACAATGCCGTCGACGTCGTAATCGCCATACACGGCGATGGATTCGTCCGCCAGGATGGCCTTTTGAATCCGCCGGGCCGCCGGGTCCATATCGGGGAGTAAAAACGGATCGGAAAGCTCGCTGAGCCGCGGATTTAAAAATCGCTCGATCTCGGTCATGTCGCGGTAACCGAGGCCCATCAAGATCTCCGCCACGGGCAAAGGCAGGTCGAGGGCGCCTGCAAGTTGAATCGCCAAAGGGCCATCGCCGGGAATGGTCTTCCAGACTTTCAACGCGCGAGCGCCCCCTTTTCCGTTTTCTTCAGCACCCGCCGCAGGAACAGCATTATCGGCGTGGCGATATAGATCGACGAGAAACAGCCTGTAATGGTGCCGATCGTGAACAGGAACGCAAAATCCCTGATGGCGCCGCCGCCGAAGATCAGGAGCATCATCACCGCCATGAAGACTGTGGCCGCCGTCAGGATGGTCCGGCTCAGGGTCTCGTTGACGCTCAGGTTGCAGACCTCGATTAGCGATCGGTCGGGGTACTTGCGCATATTCTCGCGAATCCGGTCGTAAACGACGATGGTGTCGTTGATCGAATAACCCACGATCGTCAGCAAGGCCGCGATGGTGGTCATGCCGAATTGCCCGCCAAACAAACAGTAAACACCCATGCTGATCATAATGTCGTGAATCAGCGCGACAATGCCGCCCACGGCGAACGAAAACTCGAACCGCCAGGCAATGTATATAATCATGCCAATGAAGGAATATAACAGCGCCTTCAGCGCGTTGAACGTCATTTCCCGGCCGATCTGCGGCCCGACGGTGTCTTCGTTGACAACCTTGAATTCCGATGCCGGGAATTTCGCGGACAGGGTTTCCTTGACCTTGTCGCCGGTGCCGTAAGCGGAACGGACCTGCAGGAATTCCGCGTTTTTGTTCAATTCCTTTTGGTATTGGATTTGGGTGTCCTTGATGCCGACGCCCGCCAAGGCGCCGCGGACGGATTCGACCTCCTGCTTTTGGGCGAACTGGAAGGTAATGGAGGAGCCGCCCGTGAAATCCGTTCCCAGCAAATTCCCCATGCCTTGCATGCCGCGTTGCGCCATGAAAATCCACGTGACGATGACGATCGCGACCGAAATCCCGATGGCCACCTTGCGCCAACCGATGAAATCGATGTTGGTGGCCTTGATGATGGATAACATCCGGAGCTGAGGCATGGATGAGCGCGAGACAATGATGTTAAAGATCATGCGCGTCACGACCAGGGCCGTGTACATGCTGACCATGATGCCGGCGGTGAGCGTGATGCCGAACCCGCGCACCGAGCCCGAGCCCAGCATGAACAGGATCACGGCGGCCATCACGGTCGTCAGGTTGGAATCCAGGATCGTGGTGAAGGCCTTGGTGTAACCGGCCTCGATCGCCGGGCCGAGTCGTTTGCCAAGGGTCTGCTCCTCGCGCACGCGCTCGAAAATCAGGACGTTGGCGTCCACCGCCATACCGACGGTCAACGCAATGCCGGCAATACCCGGCAGAGTCAGCACGGGCAGTCCGATATGCGCGCCCGTGGCGCCCGTGAAAAGCCCCATAATCCCGGCCGTGATCATCATGCCCAAGGGCAACAACAGCATGTTGAATATGAGCGCAATGTTGGCCACCAGTCCGCCGACCATATAATAGACGGCCATGAAAACCGCCACCAGGATGCAGGCGTAAATCGTGGCGCGGGCGCCGCTTTCGATCGAGTCGCGCCCCAGGGAGGGGTCGACGCTCCGCGATTCGATGATCTGCACGGGCGCGGGCAGGGACCCGGCGCGCAGCACAATCGACAGGTCCTGGGCGTCCTTAAGCGTAAAATTGCCTTCGATGATCGCTTCGCCGCCGTAGATGGCGGTTTTGAGGAACGGCGCCGAATAGAGTTTGTCATCCATGATGATCGCCAGGTAGCGGCGTCCATCCGGGCTCGGGTTCTTGGCGCCGCCCGGGGCGTAATCGGCCGTAATGTTCGCGAACCGGCGGGCGCCTTGCGAATCGAACTTCAAAGTCACATAAGGTTGCCCTAATTGATCGAATTCGATTCCAGCTTTCTTGAGCGTGTCGCCCCGCAGTTCGCAGCGTTTGTTGACAAAGTACGGGGTGAAAATCTTCTGGCCTTCCTCCTGTTTTTCTTCCAGCATGAACTTGTAGCCGGGCGGCGCCTGGAAGCGTTCCAGCTTGTCGCGGAATTCCTCGGTCATGGCTTCGTCGGGAACTTTTCGGGTGTCGCGCCGATAAACCTCGCGCCGGCCGCCGCTCACGGACGCCCCGATTTGAAAACCCTCCGGCGCCAAGCCCTTCTCGAAGAGCGCGCCCACGAGCTTGTCGTTATCCTTGTGGACAATGCTGAACTGGAGGAACGCGGCGCTCTTGATCAGTTTGGCGGCGCGGTCACGGTCCGCATCCTTGAGGCCGGGAATCTGCACGACGATCCGGTCGTGCTTTTCCGGGTAAATCAACGGTTCGGCCACGCCGAGGGCATCCACGCGGTTGCGAATGATTTCGACCGCCTGCTCCTGGGCGTGCTGAACGGCGGCGTCCACCAGACCGCGGATTTTCACGTCCGTGATGTCCTTGTTCTCCTTGTTCTCCTCGCGAATCTGTTTCTCGATTTCGCTTTCGTCGATTTGCACGGTGAAGCTCGTGCCGCCCTTGAGATCGAGTCCCAGTTTCACCTTGGAGCGAAACGGGATCACCAAGGCCAGCGACCAGGCCGTCAGCGCAATCAATATCAGCCATTTCCAAAGCGCATGTTTATCCATATCGTCTTACTCCTTTGCGTTGGCGTCCAAATTCTCGTCTTTCTGAATGACCCGCGTCACGGAGGCGCGCAGGACTTCCAGCTTCGTGTTCTCGGCCACCTTGACGACCAGCACGTTCTCCCTGATATTGGACACCGTCCCGATGAGCCCGCCGCCGAACACCACGCGATCGCCCGATTTGACTCCGGCGATCAAGGCCCGCCGCTCTTTTTCCTTGCGCTGTTGCGGCCGGATCATCATGAAATAAAACAGCCCCACCATGATCGCCAGCCAGCCGATCATCATGACCGGCGAAGATTGCTGGCCGCCCTGGCCGCCCTGCCCGCCAAACCCGCCCATGCCGATCGTCGTCCACGAAGCGATTACGTTCATTGTCTTCTCCCGTTTTGATGATTACTTGGCTTGCCGGCCACCGCAACTTGTTTGTGTTGACCAAGTCGGCCCTTCCCGCTGGCCCGTACCTCTCGCCAGTTGGAACAAACAGGCGCTCATGTTAAGGCGCGTTCCATGGCTTGACAAGCATATTCGTGATTGCTGTTGCTTGGCGTATTGCGCCACAATAAATGTTGCCGGACAAGGAGCGCAAGAATCCTTCCCAAGGCGTCATGGCCATAGGCAACGGAATGGCGCCTTAAAAGTTGGGGGCCGCCAAGGAAAACAAGCGGACAAAGGATAGGAAAAGATTTTGCCCGCTAAACACGCGAAAAGGACGCGAAACAAGAATCGGAAGACGCAGGAAGTTTAAAAACGTCCAAGATTCAAGCATCAAAATACTTTCTGTTGCTGCGCAGTTGCTCCTTATTGAGCCCGCCGCGCGAGCGAAGAAAAGCCCCAACCCCGTCGGCGAACACAAGGGGCCGCAGGCAGACCTTAAAAACGATCCGGTCGAATCCGCTGATGAGGCCCTTGATCTTGCCCGCGAATTTCCGTGCAAACGCGTCCGCGCGCCGTCAGCCTGTGGTGGGTTGTTTAAGCACGCACAGCACAGGAGATCAACGGCGCGGTTTCCGCGCTCACATGCTGAAGCGCGAGCCCAGATACAGTTCCCGGCTTAAGGGGTCCTCGATGAGAAACTGGCTGGTCCCCTCGCGCAACACTTTGCCGTCGCAAATCAGGTAGGCGCGATCCACGATGGTCAGGGTTTCGCGCACATTGTGGTCCGTTATCAAAATACCCAGGCCGCGCTTTTTCAAGTCGCGGATGATTTCCTGCACGTCATACACGGCCAGCGGATCCACGCCGCTGAAGGGTTCGTCCAGCAGGATGGCGGCGGGATTCGTCACCAGGGCCCGTGTGATCTCCAGACGCCGCCGTTCCCCGCCGCTGAGCGTATAGGCCATCTGCTTTGCCAGGCGCTTGATGTTAAGCTGTTCCAACAAACTGTCCATTCGCGCAAGACGTTCGTCCGCCGAGAGCGGCAACATTTCCAGGATCGCCATCACGTTCTGCTCCACGGTCAGTTTTCGGAAAATGGACGGCTCCTGGGAAAGATAACCCAGCCCGCGCCGCGCGCGCTGATGCATCGGCAGATGCGTCACATCATGCCCATCGAATATCACCTGCCCGCCGTTCGGCGCAATAAGTCCCACGATCATGTAAAAACTGGTGGTCTTGCCGGCCCCGTTGGGACCCAACAGTCCGACCACTTCGCCCCGCCCCACCTGGATGCTGACCCCATCCACCACATTGCGACCGTGATAGGTCTTAACCAAATTATGCGTCGTAATCAAGGGTTCCATGTTTTGGCCTTGCTACTTAAAGGACCGGTTCATTTCCTGATCCGAGGATATTATCAGCTTGGCATTCGGTTCGCATAAAATCCGCTTGGAATCCCGCCACATTGTCACGGTCTCCCCGGTCAGCATATCCTGGTCCCGCTGAATGCGGGGATTGCCCGTTAACTGCATCCTGCCATCTTTCATGTCATAGGTGGCTTTTTCGCCGGTGGCTTTCACGTCGTTGCGGATAATCGACACATGGCCTTCGGCCTCGATCCGATCCACCTTGTTGTCTTCCGTAAAAAACACATTCAGGCGGTCGGACAGAATCTTGACTTCACGGTCCGTCACCACCACATTGCCCTCGAACAGCGCCTGACGTTTCTGCTGATCGAAACTAAGTTGCGTCGAGGTGATCACCGTGCCGTTGGTGGCGTCCTCGCCGGCCTTTTCCAACTTGGCCGGGCCGCTTGCAGGCATGGCGGACGAGCGGGCCGGCTCGTCCGCGACCGCGCTCCACACCAGGCCAAATATCGCCAGGACTACAATCCGCTTCATGGTTACGGCGCCCCTTCCACAACCGACTTCGCGCTCAGGTTCCGCAGAATCACACGCGTGTTCGACAAAATTTTCATGCGCCCGTCCTGCGCATCCCATGCGAAGCCGCGGCCGGTCAGCTCGATCTCCTTGCGGGACACACAAACGTCGGACGAGGATGCGGCCGACCGTTTTACGCGATCGAACAGGCACTGCGGCGTGGATACCCGCATCATGACCTTGCCCTGCTCATAAAACGTCATTTTAAGATTCTTGATTTGAATCAACCCGCTGGGTTGAACTTGCGCCTCGTCACCCGTAATCTCGAATCTTAACTGCCCTTTTTCATCGTAATCCGGATAGCGGAATCCTTTCAACACCTGCCCGACCGCCACGCCGGCCAACAGAAGGACAATCGTCGCGCCCAGCAGATTCCTTTTCCGCCTAAAATTCATGACTCGTTTTTCCGGCTTGCCATTAATTATGCGGCAGGGTTACAGCTTTCGGCGGGACCGGCTTCCGGCTTGTCTTCACGAGCATCTTTTTCGGAAAGGTTCATCAAGCCAACCCGATCTCATGCGCATACATCCGTCCTCACCAGGCGGTCGATCCGGCTGAGCAGGCGCCACAATTTCCTTAGCTGCGCAAACGGCAACTGGGTGTCCTTGTCGGACAACGCCTCGGCCGGATTGAGATGCGTTTCGATAAAGACAGCGTCACAACCCGCCGCCACGGCGGCCCGCGCCAGGGTGGCCGCCAGCCGGGCGTCGCCGCCGCTCCGGTCGCCCGCCCCGCCCGGCAACTGCACGCTGTGGGTGGCGTCGAACACCACGGGATAGCCGAACTCCCGCAGGAGCGGCAGACTGCGCATATCGGCGACGAGATTATTGTAGCCGAAACTTACGCCCCGTTCCGTCACCACGATTTGGCGATTGCCGGTGCTTTCCAGCTTGGCCAGGATGTTGCGAACATCGCTGGGCGCTAAAAACTGCCCCTTCTTGATATTGACCGGTTTGCCGCTGTGGCCCAACGCCAGGATCAGATCGGTCTGCCGGCACAGAAAGGCCGGGCACTGCAGCATGTCGGCTACGCGCGCCGCCAGCGGAACCTCGGTTTCGTCATGCACGTCCGTCAATATCGGCAAGCCGTAACGGGATTTCACCTCCGCCAGAATGTCCAGTCCGCGCACCAGGCCCGGCCCGCGAAACGAGGCATGCGAGGAACGGTTGGCCTTGTCGAAGGAGGCCTTGAAGATCAAGGGAATGCACTCGGCTTCCGCCAGACGCGCCAGCCGGCCGGCCAGTTCCAGGCACTGCTTGCGGCTTTCGATGACACAAGGGCCGGCCATCAGCGCCAGGGGCTGGCCGTCACCGATCTTGAGATTGCCGACTTTGACTGTGCGATGCTTCATTGATTAGTCCACCGGTTCATAAGTTCGCCAACGTATCAACCGAAACACGAGATTCCTCGACTTCGCTACGCTCCACTCGAAATGACAGACGAAAAGTTGTCATCCCGAGCGAAGTCGAGGGATATCCATGCCGACCCATATCTCACTGTATCTACGCCGTCGGTTACGATGCCAACCCCATCTTGCGCAATATTTTTTCCACCACGGGCACGTCGGCGGGCGTATCCACGCCAACGCTCGGATGCCGGGTTTTCTCGACCTTGATGCGGCCGCCCAGATACAACGCCCGCAACTGTTCCAGGCATTCCGCGCGCTCCAACAAGCACGGCGGCGCGGCCACCAGTTTGTTCAAAAAGGCGGCGCGATATAAATAAATGCCGATATGCCGCCAATAGACCGGCTCCGCGGCATGAAAATCGCGCTCCCGAATATGGGGAATGGGGGCGCGCGAAAAATAGAGCGCGCGATCTTCCGCGTCCATCACGATTTTGCAAATCGTGACACTGAGCGCCTCCTCCGCCGCCGCCAGAGGCGCGGCCGCCGTTGCCATATCCCAGCCGGAATTTTTTAGCATAACCGCAATCAGGCGGTCAATCAAGTCCGGATCGATGAGCGGCTCATCGCCTTGAATGTTGACGACCACGTCCGCCGGATTGTGTCGCAGGGCCTCGGCCACGCGGTCGGTGCCGGAGGGATGATCGCCGCGCGTCATGACAACCCGGCCGCCGAACGATTCCACGGCCTTGCGGATGCGGTCATCGTCCGTCGCCACGACCAGGTCGTCCAAGCGGCGGGCTTGCCGGCACCGCTCCACGACCCACTGGATCAAGGGCTTGCCGCAGATCGGCGCCAGGCTCTTGCCCGGAAACCGGGTGGATCCCCAGCGTGACGGAATGACACCTGCGACACGCATAAATCAGGCACCAAGGAACGAGGCAATTTTCATGTAGCCGCGGCGGTGACGCCGTGGCCGCCCGTCGTCGCCCCGGGGGCTATGGTGGGCAGGCCGAAGAATCCACGCCCTTACGGGCGCGGCTACAAAGATTAAAATTCCTTAACGTTAAAACAGGTCTGCGGCAACTTTGCCGTTCTTACGAACGGCCTCTATGACGATCCGGTGTAGTCGCGGTTCGTTAGAACCGCTATTTTATTTCTTCAGCGCCTTTTTGAATTCGCGGGTGAGCAGCGGGACGATTTTAAAGAGGTCGCCGACCAGACCGTAAGTCGCCATCCGGAAGATGGGCGCATCGGGATCCTTGTTGATTGCCACGATAATGTCGGAACTGGACATGCCCGCCAGGTGCTGGATTTGCCCGCTGATGCCACAGGCAATATAAATCTTGGGACAAACGGTCTTGCCGGTCTGGCCGACCTGGTGCGAATATGGAATCCAGCCCGCGTCCACGGCGGCGCGCGAGGATCCGACCCCGGCCCCCAGCGCTTCGGCCAATTCGCGGACGATCGCAAAATTCTCCGGCGCCTGCAGGCCGCGGCCGCCGGACACGATAATGTTGGCCTCCGCGATGTTGGCCGTGGTTTCCGTTTCCGGCACAAACCGCACGCGTTGGGCGCGGGATTTCAAGACTTCGGCGGCCACCTTCTCGATGATGGTCTCGCCCTGGCGCTTGACGTCAATCCCGGCCTCTTTCATGACCTTGTGACGCACGGTGGCCATCTGGGGCCGGTGCCTGGGCGTGATAATGGTGGCCATGATGTTGCCGCCAAAGGCCGGGCGGGTCTGCAACAGGTTCTTCGTTTCCGGGTCGATGGCCAGGCCGGTGCAGTCGGCCGTAAGCCCCGCCTTGACGCGCACGGCCACGCGCGCCACCAGACTGCGCCCGATCGTGGTGGCCCCGCAAAGCATGATGGCGGGCTTATGCCGCCGAACAAGCTCGATAAGCACGGCGGCATAAGGCTCGTCCTGAAAATAGGCCAGTTCGGGCGCGTCCACCAGATAGACTCGGTCGGCCCCGCGCCGGGTGAGTTCCGCCGTCTGATCCGCCATCCGGTGGCCCAGCAATGCCGCGCACAGCTTCATGCCAAGCTGATCGGCCAGCTTGCGCCCTTCTCCCAAAAGCTCATAGGTAATGCTTTGAATATGGCCGTCTTTCTGCTCGGCAAAAACCCAGACATCGCGGTAAGCGCTCAGGTCCGCCGCCGCGGCCGCCGGTTTACGCATCGCGATGGCCTTGAACTTGCAGACCTCGACGCAGGCCCCGCAGAGTGTGCACTTGGCAAGATCGATGACCGCCAGCTTGCCCTGCATGGTTATGGCGCCGAACGGACAGGACTTGATGCAGAGCCGGCAACCGACGCACTTATCTTTATCGATCGCAATAGGTTCGTTTTCCATGAATACTCTCCTGGTAACTATTCAGCGATCATGCTCCACTGAACACCGAACACCTCCGTAATTACGAGGCCGCGGCAATCACGGCATCCTTCAGTTTCGCGACCACCTGCGGCACAATTTCCTCGGGCTCCCCCTTGAAGATCTGCCCGCCCTGCCGGGCCGGCGGCGTGAAAATTTTAACTACTTTGGTCGGCGACCCGTCCAAGCCCATGCCGGCTTTTTCGCCCTGGAGATCGTCCGCTTTCCAATGCGTGATTTGCGCTTTCTTGGCGGCCAACTTGCCCTTGAGTGACGGCAAACGCGGCTCGTTGATTTCCTTGACAACCGTCAACATGCAAGGCACCGGCGCGCGGATCGCTTCGGAGCCCTCTTCCAGGAGCCGTTCGCCGATCACATACTCGGCGCTGACTTCCTCGATCTTGCGCACATAGGTGATTTGAGGCAGGTCCAGATGGGCGGCGATGCCGGGGCCTACCTGGGCGGTGTCGCCGTCCGAGGCCTGTTTGCCGCACAGGATCAGGCCGTAATCGCCTATTTTTTTCAAGGCCAGGGCCAGCGTATAGCTGGTGGCCCAGGTGTCACTGCCGGCGAACGCCCGATCGGAAACCAGGATGCCGGCATCCACGCCCATGGCAATGGCCTCGCGCAAGGCGTTCTCGGCCTGGGGCGGCCCCATGGTAATGGCCGTGACCTTGCCGCCCAGTTTCTCCTTCAGGCGCAGACTCTCTTCGATGGCGTACATATCGAAGGGATTGACGATCGAAACGACGCCTTCCCGGATCAGCGTATTGGTCTTGGGGTCAATCTTGACGTCCGCCGTATCCGGCACCTGCTTGATACAAACCACGATATGCATAGGCTCCCCATTTCGATTTTTATGCGGGCATCGAATTTTAAATTTCCGATCGGAAATCGGCAATTAAAGATCACTCGCTGAATCGCTCGATGAATCAACCCTACCGGCTTGGCGCATACTTGTCAAGCGCCCCCAAATCATCGCCTAAGACCGGCGGACTGTTTTGCGAACGCGCTTTTCACCCTGTGCCCGCGCGGCGGTCGAGGCCGTCCGCCTTCCATGAGAAGGCATCGCGTGAATCGCGATAATGGTTCATGGAGGGCGACGGGCTCCGTCGCCGTACGGACGCGTGGTTCACGCCGGGTTCTTGGCAAGATGGCTCATCCTTAGGCGAGGATCAGGGGAAGCGGCAGACAATTGACATCGGACCGTGACACTCTACAATATATTCCGTTATGCACAACCCCCGTCACCGTGTGCCGCTGATCCTTGTCGCCGGGTCGGCCATCCTGTTGATTGCCGGCGTGGCTGTCGGCAACCTTTGGCTGCTCGTCAGCCTGTATAAAAGCACGGCGCGCTCATCCGCGACGCTCTCCGCCATCCAATACGGGCTCCTGGTGACAAAGAACCTGGAGCAACAGACGTTTTTCAGCGGAAACTCCATCGGCAAGGAAGACGCCGAGCAGTTCGGACAAATAGTGGCGGCCTTGCAAATGGTGGACCCCGGCTTGGAATATGTGTCGGTCAGCGAGGACGGCGTCATTGTCTATCAAAAGCAAGCGCGCCTTGCATTGGAACCGGGGATATTTAACGACGCAACCGCCAATCGTCCGGCAACGATAAGCATGGGACGGAAAAAACTATTGGTTGGCACAAACATGATTCCCGTAATCACGTTCACCCGCGCCGTCCGCTCTCCCGAAGGCCGTGTGCGCGACCTGCAGGTGGCCTTCCGCAAAGACATATTTGAGCGCGAACATGCGGGCGCCGCCACGGCTGTGGCCACGATGTTTAAGATGTCGATCCTGACTTTGCTGATTTCGTTCGGCCTTTGCCTGCTGGCGGTCATCGGTCTGGTCCGGCGCGAGCTGATCTGGCAGAAACGCCAACAACTGAACGAGCACCTCTCCTTTGCGGGCGCCATGGCCGGCAGTATTATTCACGATTTTCGGAATCCCATGTCGGCCATGCGGCTGGATGCCCAACTCCTCCAGCATGAAATCGCCAAGGGCGCCGCCGGGCGCCCCGAGCGGCTGTTGGACCTGGCCGGCCGCATTACGCAAACGATCGACCGGATGGACACCCTGCTGGGAGAATTTCTGGTGATTTACAAGCCGGATGCCGCAACCCATGAACGATTTGACCTTAACGCCGGCGTGCAGGATTGCATTGAGCTGGTCAAACACCGGTTTGCCAAAGCCCGCATCCAAGTTGTCCTTGAACTCGCGCCAACGCCGCTTTACGTCCAAGGCTATCCCGTGCAATTCAAACGGGCGCTGTCGAATGTGTTGAATAACGCCGAGCACTTTTCGCCCGTGGACAGCACCGTTACGGTGCAAACCCGGCAGGAGCAGAAGCAAGCGATTGTGACCGTCACCGACGAGGGTCCCGGCATTCCCGCGGCCGACCGCAAGCGCATCTTCGAGATTTTCTTTTCCAGGCGTCCCGGCGGCACGGGCATCGGCCTGGCCCTGGCCAAAACCGCCGTGGAAAACTGCGGCGGCACGATCGATGTGGCAACGCCGGACTCCGCCAAAGGCAGCCGGTTTGTCATCCGGATTCCGATGCAGGCATGACCGGCGGCCCTGCTGTCAAAATTCAAATTGCTTTGCGACAGCAGTGATATTTGAAGCGCGCACAAAGAAGGATTGCGTTTTGGCGGCGGTCATATTATGGTTCCGGCCTTGCGAAAGGATGATATATGGCCGGCATTTGGAAGCAGTTCGCCCAGCGGGAAGCATCGTCCCTGATTCAGTTCGTTAAATACGCGATTTGCGGCGGGGCGGCGGTAACGGTGCACGTCATCGTTTTCTTCCTGCTCTCCTGGCTGATCATCCCCGCGCTCAACGACAAGGATATCCTTGTCCGGCTGTTGCATCTCGCGGCGGTCGACATCAGCGACGCCCTGCGCGCGCGCAACGCCATGATCAACAACATCCTGGCTTTTCTGTTCTCCAACCTGGCGGCCTACATCCTGAATATCCTCTGGGTTTTCGAATCCGGCCGTCGTTACCAGTTGTTGGATTCGGTCTTGCGCAAACTGGGGCTTATTCGGCGCGCGCGACTGAGCGCCTGGGCCCACCGCGCGGCGGAGGTGGCCCTGTTTTACGCCGTATCGGGTATTTCCATCGCGATCGGCACATTCCTGATGGGCGTAATGATCAACCAGTGGCATTGCACGACCACGGTGGCCTTCGGCGCGGAATGCGTGGTCGCGGCCCTGATCAATTTCGCCCTGCGGAAGTTCATGATCTTCAAGGGCTGATCCGCGTTCGCAGGATCGAGAGCGCCGTGGCCCGCGCCGGATTGCCGATTTCGAGGTGGTATTGCATAAAAAGTCCCAGGATCCTCTCAAGTTCCTTCGTTTGCCGGGGCGTGCAGGCCGCGCTTTGCGCCGAGCGCCAGGAGCGCGACGACTGCCAGAAGCGGAGCATCCCCAGAATGTCAGGCGCGATCGGCAGCGCCTCTGCGCCGGCCGCCGGCGCGCACGTTTTGCAAAGAACGCCTCCGCGCCCACAGGAGAACACGGCCGCCTCACGCGCGCCGGCGGCAGTCTCCCGGCGGCCATTTGTCGTCCCGCCTGCCGCGCCCGCAACGCTGTCGCGTAGCGACTGCGGGCAGGCAACACCGGGCGCAGCGCTGCGGGCAGGCTGCCATCTGCCGTCTGTCTTCAGCGGATGGCGGCAGATCAGGCATTCGTTGAGTTGCGGAGAAAAGCCCATGAGCTGCATGAGTTTAAATTCGAACCAGAACATGCCGATCTCCAGGGCCGATTGATCGGAGAAATAATCGAGGGCCATATCCAGCAGACGGAAGAGTTCCGGATGCGGCGCATATAGCGGCGAAATCCGCGCGACCAGTTCGGCAAAGTAGGAGGCACACGCCGTCGAGCGCCAACGCGACCGCAAGGGCGTGCGCGGCTTGAGCGGCGAGCATTCCTTGACGATGTGCAGTCCCCGGAACAGGCGCAGGTAAACCAGCAGTTCGCAGGTATAGAACAAGTCCACCTGACCAACGAACGGACTGCGGCGGCGATGGGCGCCCTTGATGATCGTGGCGATCTTGCCGTGGTCGCTGGTCAACCACAGAACCACACGGGAGGTTTCCGAGAAAGGAATCATCCGCAAGACAATGGCCTGGGTTTTGACGATCATAGGCTGAAGGCTGCGGACTGTAAGCGGTTGTGAAAATCAGGGCAAAGAGATACTGGTTCCTCGTTCTTCGTTCCGACTTCTGCATTCTGCATTCTTCATTCTGCATTTCTTCCCAAGAGTTCCGTCATAAGACCGGCCCGCCGGGCTTGGGCCAGCCAGCGCAATTCCCGCCGGCGCATGCGGCGCCGTTGCGCGCGCGTGCGATCGTCGGCCCCGGCCAGGTGGTCGCAGCCATGCGCCAGGTAGAGGGCCAATTCATCGGACACCTTGCCTGCGGCGCGCGCGCCTTCCTCCAGCGCCCGTTGAACATTGAGATGAATCTCGCCGCAGGCGCCCGCGCCGCCGCCGGGCATGGGCGCGAGCGTGAATGTAATGACATCCGTTGCGCGCGCGTGGTCGAGAAAAGTCCGGTTGACCGGGGTGATCCCGGCGTCATCGGTCAGCACCACGGACACCCCGGCCCACGCACATTCAGGACGCAGGCGGCCGGCCCGGAGCATGAAAAAACGCGCCAGCGCCGTCAACTTACGAACGTTCGGGCGGCGTTTCGTCTGCCGATTGTGAACGAATATTTTCATTGCTGGGATAGGCCACACGCCCATGCAGGATGTTGCTCAAGGTTAAAATCAGCGCGCGCCGGATGGCATTGATTTCCGCCAGGGTCAGGTCGCAGGCATCCAGTTGGCCGTCCCGAAGCTTGGAATCCATTACATCGCGCACCAGGTCTTCCATGTTGCCGGGCGTAATCTTTTCCAACGACCGCGAGGCGGCCTCGATTGCGTCCGCCAAACTCAACACGGCAATTTCACGGGACTGCGGCTTGGGACCGGGATAGCGGAAGTCCTCTTCCTTCACACCGGACGAGGCCGTATCGGGCGCGGCTTCGCCGCGCTGGACATTGGCCTTATGATAGAAATAAAACACCAGGCCCGAGCCGTGGTGCTGTTGAATGGCCTCGACCACCGCCCGGGGCAACTTGTAACGCAAGGCCAGGTTGACGCCCTCCTTGACGTGGGAAATGATGAGCAAAGTACTCATGCTGGGCGACAAATCGTCATGCGGATTTTGGCCGTACTGGATATTTTCGGAAAAGAAGGCGGGCTTGACCAGCTTGCCGATGTCATGGAAATAGGCGCAGATTCCGGCGCGCAGCGCATTGCCGCCGATGGCGGTCACGGCGGCCTGTGTCAGGTTGGCCACCATCAGGCTGTGGTGATAGGTGCCGGGGGCCTCGATCGCCAGGCGTTTCAACAAGGGATGTTCGAGATCCGAAAGCTCCAGGAGCGAAATATCCGTGGAAATCCCGAAGATGAGTTCCAGGAGCGGAAGCAGGAGCATGGCGGCCAAAGCCGAGAACACGCCGCCGGCTATGCTCGCCAGGCACAAGGGAATCACGGCTTCGAAGCCGGGCATCCTGATGGCGGCGAATCCGGCGACGCCGGCGGCGCCCGCCAGTCCGGCCCACAGTCCGATCCGGAAAATCTTCGAACGTGTTCTTACCGCCTGCGCAAAACGGACCGTAACGGCGGTCACGATCAGCCCCGTCACAAACACACTGATCCGGTAATCGGCCAGCCCGGCGGCGACAAAACTAACCCAGAAACCCACCACAACACCGGCCAATGGACCGACCAATATTGACATCAAGAGCGGCGCCAGCGCCAAGGGCATAAGCGCCTCCACCAATGGGGTGAGCCAAGGCAGGCGATCGAACTCCATCCACAACAACCATTTGACTGGCGCCAGGCTCAGGAGCGAAACCAAAAGGAACAGGAGGATCATCGAGTTCGACGAGATGACCCGCGGCGGAAGCCGGGCTTTGCCGGACGCGCCGAGCTCCGCGGTGCGTCCGAATTCGCCAAAGTCCGGAGCGCTTCCCGCACCGTCAAGGCAAACAAAGCGAAAGACAATGGCCGTGACCATTACGCCAAGCAAGAGAAGAAGTCCGTCGCCGGCCAGCTTTTGCAGTCGGTTCGAAAACGGTTCGTTCTCCTTGGCGAGCGCCTGGTAGCGCCGGATTTTTGCGAGCGCGACCGCATCCCCCATCTGCCCGCGCGGCACAAGCTCGGCGCCGGCGGACACGCCCCTTGCAGACAATACGCGCCCGGGTGTAAGCCGGCTTGCCCGCCCCGCGCCAAGGCCTTGGTCGGCAGGCCCGCCGCTGTTAGCCACCATTTGCAGGAGAAACGCCGTTAACCATACCAAAAACCAGCATCCCAAGCCCATGGCCGGTTTGTTGACAAAGGCCAAAACACCTTTGTCGGGCGCCTGACCGGATGGGCGCAGACGCTTTTTGGCGCCTTTAAGGAACAGTTTGGAAAACGCAAAGATCATGATGCCAGATAGCGTCGAACGGCCGCCGCCAACGTACGGTAAACACGGTCCCGGCGCGATCGATTGCGTTCGAGGGTCGTGATGCGGAAACCCGGGTAAGGCGATGTAAAATCGCTGGCCGGCACCACGCAGATGCCCGTGGCCGCCAGGAGATAATATGCGAACCGTTTGTCCAGCGGTAGATGGGGCTTCGCGACCGTTTTGCGGATAAAGGCGCGCGCGGCGGAAGATGAAATCGGCAGGGTCTGCCGGGCGTTGAGCGTTTTGGGCGCGAACAAGGCCGTCATATAAAAAGCGCCCTGGATTGGCGAAACACGCAGGCCTGGTGTGCGGCTTAGGACGCGAAAAATAGCCTGACCGTTGCGTTCCAGTTCGGACGTGTAACGCGCATTCCAACGCTGGTATTCGGGATGATCGTAGATCAGCGGCAGGGCCGTCTGGGGCAACGTCGTGGAACACACTTCCAGCATGAGCGGGCGTTTGATGCTTTCGAAAAAACGGGCATAATCGGCGTCGAGATCGGTGTTATGGAATTCCATCCAGCCGCAACGGGCGCCCGGCCAGGGCAAATCCTTTGACATCCCGCGCATAACGACCAGCGGAACACGCCGGCCGACCAGCTCGGTCAGTTGGACATATTGACAGCTCTTATAAACCAGCCGAAAATAGACCTCGTCGCTGAGCAGCATGAGCCGGTAGCGCTCCGCCAGCCGGATGATCGCTTCGAGCGTCGGGGCGTCATACACGGCGCCGGTGGGATTATTGGGGTTAATCAACAGAATGCCGGCGATCTCCGGGTGCTTGCGAATCTGGCGTTCCAGATGTTCCAAGTCCGGATACCAGCGGTTGTCGGGATCGAGCCGATAACCGATGGAGGCGGCGCCGGCGCAAAAGCTTTCCGTGGAACTATGCGAGGGATAGCCAGGGGCGGGCTGAATGACACGGGCGCCCGGTCGAAGCATCCGATAAAAGACACTAATGGCGCCGCCAAGTCCGTTGGTAAAAACGACATGCTCGCCATCCAAGCGACTGCCGGGCGAAAAACGCCGGGCATAATCCGCCACCCACTGGCGGGTTGCGATACGACCGCGGGAATGGGTATAGCCGAAAACAGAACTATCGCGGGAGGAAACCAGCCCGGTCACAATACGTTTTACAAAACCGGGCACTTCCCAGCCCTTGGCCACGGGGTCGCCGATATTCTCGCCAATAAAGGTGAAGTTCGGATCGAGCGCCCCTACCCGCGCGGCCAAATCCACCATCTCGCGGATGCCATAAGTCAGGCGCTCGGTATTAGGATAAAAAATAGTTCTGCGCATAACATGCCCTGCACAAGTTAGGCCCCGCAAAGCGGGGCGACTTTTTTATGTAGAGCCGACTTTATGTCGGCTATCTTCGGCACAGGATAGCCGGTATTCCGCCGGAGGCGGATCCGCCTATGGAGGAAAAACCGGCTCTACATCGGATTGAAATTCCTTAACATCGAGTTAGGCCCCGCAAAGCGGGGCGACTTTATCATGTAGAGCCGACTTTACGTCGGCTATCTTCTGACAGAATAGCCGGTATTCCGCCGGAGGCGGATCCGCCTATGGAGGAAAAACCGGCTCTACCCGGATTGTCATGCCATAGGCGGATCCGCCTCCCGCCGTCGCATAAAGCTATGGCGGGCAGGCTGGCAGAAAATTCCTGTACATCAAGTCAGGCCGCCGAAAGCGGCGACTGTTCCATAGGTAGGGCGGTTTCGCCGAAACCGCCGTTCTCGATCCAGCACGGCGCGCTTGGCGAGCGCGCCCTACCCAAAACACAATTTTCCATTAATGCAATTAGCCGCCGGTCATCGAAAGGCGCCATGCAGTTGTTCCCAAAGTTCCAAGAGCGGCTGGGGAATGACTTTGACATCGGCCAGAACCGGCATGAAATTCGTGTCCCCTTCCCAGCGCGGCACAATGTGCAGGTGAACATGGTCTTTCAGACCCGCGCCCGCCGCTGTGCCCTGATTGATCCCCAGGTTAAATCCCTGCGCATGGACAACCTCCCGGAGCCGCACACAGGCCGTGGCTGCCAAAGCCATCATGTCGGCTTGTTCCTCCGGCCGCAAGCCTTCCAGACTATCGACGTGCCGGTACGGAATTGCCATCAAATGGCCGTTGTTATACGGGTACCGGTTCATAATGAGCGCGCACGCAGAGCTCCGCTTGATAATCAGATACTCGCGGTCGGACTCGGATTGAAATGCATCGCAGAGAAAACACCCCGGCTGACGGCACTTCAAAATATATTCCATGCGCCACGGCGCCCATAAGCGTTCCATGTCCGTTGATCCTCGCTTGCCTGCGGCCGCTGATTTTGAAATACTACTCCTCTTCCGATGCATGTATAGCAAGGTTTGAGCGCGCCAGCAAGCGGGAAGTGCAGATGAAGAACGGCTGATGTTTAATGGTTGAGTTCCGATTGGCAATGGAAGATAAAAAATGGGCGCCGCATAGTTTGCCAGCCACCATGAATTTCAGGATTTCGATATGCCCAAACAAAACCAAGCCAAATCAACGCGCGTCTGCCTGATCGTCGGCGAAGATGAGTTCAGCGCCACGGCGGCCGCGCGGGAAAAGATCGATCGTTTTGTCCCGCCCGCCGACCAGACCCTGGGCCTGGAAATCATCGACGGCCAGGCGGATGTCATCGACCAGGCGCTCGCTTGTCTGCGCCAGTGCCTGGAGGCCATCCGGACGATCGGTTTCCTCGGCGGGCGCAAAGTTGTCTGGCTGCGCGGGGTTGACTTCCTGAGCGACCCGATCATCGGCCGGAACAAGGACGTCCAGGAAACATTGCAGATTCTGGCCGACACCATGGCCGGCGGGATTCCCGAAGGGCACTTGCTGATTATCACCGCCCTGAAAGCGGATGCGCGCACTTCCTTTTATAAAGCCTGCATTGCCCAGGGCGAACTGATCGAGTTCGATCTTGCCGAGAAACCCTGGCAGAGGGAACGCGGCGCAATGGCCTTCGCCATGCATGCGTTTAAAGACGCCGGGCTGCAGGCCGGCAACGAAGCGGTCGAGCGCTTCGTGCGGAAAGTCGGGGACGATACCCGGCAGATTGTGCAGGAGACCGCCAAGCTGGCAACCTATCTGGGAGGGCGCCGCGAGGTCCGGGCCGCGGATATCGAAGCCATAACCGCGACTTCACGCGACCTGTCCGCCTGGGACCTGGAAGACGCCGTGGGCAGGCGGGACCTGCGCCAATCCCTGACGGTGCTCCGCCAGTTGCTGTTCCAGCGCATGGAACCAATCCGCCTGATTTCCGGATTGGAAGGACGTTTCCGCCACTTGCTCATTTTACGGGAAGCGCTGGATAATCGCCGGATCGCGCTCCAGCCAATGGGGCATGACAATTTCAAATTGACCATGGCGGATTTGCCGGAAGAACTGGCGGAGCAATTCAAGCAGGCGCTGGCTTCGGAGAAAGGAACGCCCCTGCATCCGTTTGTGGTCGGGAAATTAGCCGGGCAGGCGGCCCAGTTCACCCGCCTGGAAATCGATCGACGCCGCGACTGGCTCCTGGCCTCCCGCCGCCAACTGGTTTCCAGCGCCATACCGGGCCCCTTGCTCCTCGAATACCTGATTTTGAAACTGTGCCGATCCAAGTAACCATCGACAAAACGAGAAAGGAACGATTGCATGAAAATCGAATTGCGAAAAAACTGCGCCTGGGCCCTGCTTGTGCCCACCAGCATGGGCGTGCGGATCACCCCGGCCGACGGCCAGCCGGTGCACTGCGGCGGGACATTCTCGATGCAGGCCACCAGCGCGGAAACGAATGTGGCCAGTGTTGCGGCTTATCTCGGCCTGCCGGTCAAAGTCCTGACGACCTTTGTCAAAGACAGCCCCATTGCCCGTTTCATCAAGGACGACCTCGCGAGCCGGCACATGGCTTATGAAGGCAAGGAAGTCGCGCAAGGCGGACCGTGGGGTTATCGCCACCAGTTCAATATTGCCGACAGCGGTTATGGCTCGCGCGGTCCGCGGGTGCATAACGATCGCGCCGGCGAGGTGGGCCGGACCCTGAACGTGAAGGATTTCGACCTGGAACGAATATTCGCCAGGGAGGGCGTGCAAATCGCGCACCTTTCGGGCCTGATCGCGGCGCTGTCGCCCGAGACCGGGGTCTTTTGCCTTGAACTCGCGCGCGCCGCAAAAAAACACGGGACCCGGATTTCATTCGATCTTAATTATCGCGCCTCTTTCTGGAAGGATCGTGAAGCCGAGTTGCATCGGATTTTCACGGAGATCGCGGGGGTGGCCGACATTCTGGTCGGAAACGAGGAAGACTTCCAGCTTTGCCTGGGAATCGAAGGGCCCGAAGCCGGAGGCAAGGACATTGCCGCCAAGATCGAAAGTTTCAAAGGCATGATTGAACGGGTGCAGGAAGCCTACCCGCATGCTTCCGCCTTCGCCACCACCTTGCGCGAGGTCATCAGCGCCAACCGCCACCTTTGGGGGGCCATCATGGCCGCAGGCGCCGATTGGCATGTTGTGGAACCCCGCGAAATAACGGTGCTCGACCGGATTGGGGGCGGCGACGGCTTTGTGGGCGGCATGCTCTATGCGATTTTGAAAGGCTGGGCGCCGGAGCAATGGATTCAATTCGGCTGGGCCGGCGGCGCATTGGCCACCACGCTCACGACCGATTACGGCCAGCCCGCGGATGAAGATCAGGTTTGGAGCATCTGGAAAGGCAATGCGCGGGTAAGGCGCTGACGCGGCGCAAGCCTGCAGCTGTTTAGGCTGTAGGCTGCAAGTCGGAATCGAAAAACACATTGGCAAAAAACCGGAGCTGAAGTTTACATAACATCAGTAAAGTTTTCGCTTTTTCCGTGATTTTACCACAGTCGACCTGTCCGCAGCGCTTCGCTCAGCGATGCAGGCGGGCAGCCTACAGTCTGAGCATCCTATGGGATGCGATTGAGCCCCGATGAATAAAGAGATCGCCGCCAAAATCCTGATCATCGAAGACGATCCCGACGGGCGCCGCTCCGTGGCGGAAGCCATGGAAGACGCGGGCTATGCCGCCGTCACAGCGGCCACCGGCGAAACCGGCATTCGCCTGTTCCAGGAACAAACCTTCGACGCCGTGCTCTCGGATATCCGGCTCCCGGACCTTGACGGTCAAAAGGTTCAGGAACGCCTGAAGGCGATCCATGCCGAAGTTCCCGTCCTGCTGATGACGGCCTATGGAACCGTGGCGGACGCCGTGGCCGCGCTCAAAGCCGGCGCCTACGATTACATTCTCAAGCCGCTCAATCTGGCCGATATCCAGTCCAAAGTGGCGCACGCCATCGAAAACCGGCGCCTGCGCTTGCAACTATCATCGCTTAAAAGAGCGCTCTATGGCCGCGAGATCATCGCCGTTTCGCCCGGCATGGCCGCAGTGCTCCGGCAGGTAAAATCCGTCGCCGCCGCCCAGGCCACGGTGCTGATCCTGGGGGAAAGCGGCGTCGGCAAGGAATTGATTGCCCGCGCCCTGCACGATGGCAGTGCCCGCGCCGATGGACCGTTTGTGGCCGTTAATTGCGGGGCTTTTTCGGAATCTTTGCTCGAATCGGAACTCTTCGGCCATGAAAAAGGCGCTTTCACCGGCGCCGGCAATCGACACGCCGGCGCTTTCGAGCGCGCCCAGGGCGGCACCTTGTTCCTGGATGAAATCGGCATCGCGCCCCCCGCCGTGCAGATCAGGCTGCTGCGGGTTCTGGAAGAACGCGAAATAATCAGGGTGGGCGGGATCCGCCCGGTTCCCATCGACTTGCGCGTGATTTCGGCCTCCAATCGCAACCTGGATGACCTCGTCGCCGAACGCACCTTCCGCCACGATTTGCTTTACCGCCTGCAGGTGGTCACTCTCCGCGTTCCTCCGTTGCGGGAACGGCGGGAAGACATTCGACCTTTGGCGGATTTTTTTGTCGCCGCCGCGTGCAAACTGCATGGCCGGCACATTGACGAGATCGAGGCTGGTTTTTACAACACTTTGGAGCGGCATCCCTGGAGCGGCAATGTCCGCGAGTTGAAAAACGCGGTCGAGTCTGCGGTCATTTTGGCAACCGCATCCCGGTTGACCGCCGCCAATCTGAACCTGGCCCCACCTGGGGAGCGCAGTCCATCGGAAATCGTCATACCCCCGCAGACGACCCTGGCGGAGATCGAACGTCAAGCGCTTCTGCAATCTCTGAGCCGGCATACAGGCAGTCGCAATCTGGCGGCCGATGAACTGGGGCTTTCCACCCGCACCATCCAGCGCAAGATCAAGGAATACGACCTGCCGTTCTAACAAAACGGCAAAGCCGCGTTCATTGTTCTTCGTTCCTCGTTCTTCGTTCCAGAAACGACAAAATGTCCACGGAGCGGACAGATTGTCAGATCAGTAAAGTCAGACGACAAACCGGAACTAACAAAAGAACGGCCAGTGAACGCCGGTGATTTCGACAACGCCCCATGTATGCGTGGTTTCAAGAGCGTCGGCCGACGTCCGACGGCTACAGAAGAATTCAGCACGTCGTTTTGGCGTTTTTGCAGCCGCGAGACGGCAGGCTCGCGTTCCGTAGCCGCGGCGGGCCGCCGTGGCTCTAATTCGAGACACATCGCCGTGAAGCAGGCAGTCTTGGCACGATTAGTGCTACATAAGGTAACAACTCCTTTTTATATCATGGAAACAAACATTCCAGATTATGACAGCGCGCCCAAGCGGAAAGTCAGGACCAACTGGTTTTTGATTGCCGTGATTATCCTGTTGGGCATTGTGACCCTTGTGCAGAGCGTCATCCTATATGGAACATCCGAGCGAAGCGACTGGTCATTGGTCCGTGCCTTGCGTGAACGATTGCAAAAAGTTTGGCCGGGCATAGGCGATAAATCCCGTCAAACGGTCTTAAACCCTTCGGATAACCAGGTCGTTTTTTGGGAAACCACGGACGATCTCGATCAAATCCACGATCAGATCAACCGGCTGTTGCGGAACATGACCACGACATTAGGCTCGCACATGACGGGAGGGCCGTTCCCCGGCACGCCGTTCTCTGGCGTCGCCATTCGGCGCGAAAGCGGGAATCGCCCGCCGGTCATGTCGCCCGACCGCGATCTCGACCGGCTCCAGCGGGAAATCGAACGAATTTTCGAGCATGCCTACAACGAAAGCCAACAGAGCAGTTTGTTGTCGCGGATCGACCGCGGGTGGAACATGGTCGCGCCGGCCGCGGCCATGAACATCGAGGATCAGGGCAGTAATTATGTGGTCACGGTCGCCATGCCGGGGTTCGAAAAACAAGGTATCGCGATCAGCCTGGAAGGCCGTTTATTGATCATCGAGGCCAACCAGCCGACGCGCGCGCCGGCCGCGGCCGGCCGGAACGCCCCCATCGCGCGCCAGGGCCGGTTCCACACCCGGATCGTGCTGCCGGACAATATCGAAGGCGCCGGCGCCCAAGCCGCCTACGAGCATGATGTGCTCTGCGTGCGCGTTCCCAAGGCGGCCCAGACCAATTCGCTTGTCAGGTCCATCGCAATCCGATAATTTGTCATTTTTTTATGGAAGCACAAAAGTAGCGATTAGCGTCGCCAAAAAGGATTGAGTGTGATGCATAAGACAGCCGGTATTAAACCGGCTCTACCTGTGTGGTGTATAATGTAAAGCCGACTTTACGTCGGCTATTTTCAGGAGAGGAGAGACCTGATGCTGGCAGTCAAGCGGCTCCAAAAAACATTCGGCTTGATCCATGCGGTCCGGGATGTGTCTTTCCAGGTTGCCAAGGGCGAAGTCCTTGGGTTCCTGGGTCCCAACGGCGCGGGCAAGACCACCACCATGCGCATGATCACGGGCTTCCTGCCGCCCACGGCGGGCACAGCCAGCGTCATGGGGCACGATATTATCCAGGATCCCATTTCCGCCAAGAAGCTGATCGGGTACCTGCCGGAAAATGCTCCGGTCTATGCCGACATGACCGTCTGGAACTACTTGGGATTCATCGCCGAAATCCGCGGCTTCACCGGACGCCTGCGCGACGAGCGCGTCCGGCAAACCCTTTCAACCTGCCGGTTGGACAGCGTCAAGCATCAGGGCATCGGAACGCTATCGAAGGGCTATAAACAGCGCGTGTGCTTCGCCCAGGCCCTCCTGCACGATCCGCCGGCGCTCATCATGGATGAACCCACCGATGGACTGGACCCGAACCAGAAACATATTGTCCGCGCCATGATTCGCGACATGGCCGCGCGCAAGGCCATCGTGATTTCCACCCATATCCTCGAGGAAGTGGACGCCATTTGCTCGCGCGTCATTATTATCCGCAACGGTTCGATCGTCGCCAACGCCACACCGGCCGAACTGAAGGCCAAAAGCCGCACGCACGGCGCGGTGGAACTGACGGTCAAGTCGGCGCCCGGCGACCTGGCGGCCAAACTGGAACGCCTGGCCTCCGCCGAACGTGTGGAAATCCGGATGCCCCGCGTAGTGATCTATCCCCGTTCTTCGGCCGATGGGGCGGCGCGGCTGGCCGCGGACATCCTGGCGTTGGTCAAGGCCAACCCAGGCTGGGAATTGGCCGCGATGAAAACCCTGGAAGGGCGGCTGGACGACGTTTTTCGCGAACTGACGGAATCCGGAAATTAGGCGACTAACGCCGCAATCATGCCGTTCTATCGAACGGCTACTACACCAGGTGTAGCCGCGGTTCGCAAGAACCGCTCTTTTTGAAATTCAATATTGAAACAAGGAGCGTGATCTATGGATTCCATACGCAACACCAAGGCGATTATCAAACGCGAGTTGGCATCCTACTTCGAGTCGCCGGTGGCTTACGTGTTTATGGTCGTATTTCTGGTATTGATCGGATTCCTGACTTTTTTCGTGTCCAAATTTTATGAAAACGGCCAAGCCGACTTGCGCGGCTTTTTCTTCTGGCACCCATGGATGTTTCTCATCCTCGTGCCGGCCGCCGCCATGCGGCTCTGGGCCGAGGAGCGCCGCGCCGGAACCATTGAAACCCTGCTGACTTTGCCTGTGACGCTCACCCAGGTGATCCTCGGCAAATTTCTGGCGGCCTGGATTTTTATCGGGCTTATCGTGGCGTTGACCTTCCCCATTGTTCTGACCACGGTCTATCTGGGCGCTCCGGACCGCGGCGCCATCGTGGGCGGCTACATCGGGAGCCTCCTGTTGGCGGGCGCTTATCTTTCGGTCGGCATGCTGACCTCGGCCCTGACGCGCAATCAGGTCATCAGCTTCGTGCTGTCGCTGGTAATCTGTCTCTTTCTCCTGCTGGCCGGCTGGCCGCCCGTAACGGACCTCATGGTGCGCTGGGCGCCGGAATGGCTGGTGCGCGGCGTGGCGGCTTTCGGCTTCATGCCGCACTACGATGCTTTCCAGAAAGGGGTGCTGGACCTGCGCGATTTCGCGTATTATTTCAGCGTGATGATCTTCATGCTGTTCGGCGCCCACCTGGTGCTGGAAAACCGGAAGGCGGCCTGATCTCATTGCGGTTTTGGGATTTGAGGTTGCGGATTTCCAATCGGAAATCGAAAATCCCAAATCCGAAATAATACAAAGGAACATCAATATGGCGACACGGCGACTTTTGAAATTTACCGGCAGTCTGGTCGGTTTGCTGGCCCTGCTGGCCATCCTGATCGCGGCCAATATTCTTATCGGCCGGGCAAGGGTGCGCGTGGACCTGACGGAAGAAAAACTCTACACTCTCTCGGAAGGCACGCGCGCCGTTTTAAAGTCGCTGGATGGCCCCGTGACCTTGAAGTTTTTTTTCTCCGGCAGCGCCGCGGAAGTTCCCATGCCGCTCAAGAATTTCGCGCGGCAGGTGGAGGACTTGCTGAAAGAATATGCCTTGACCTCCGGCGGCAAGGTGCTGGTTGAAACCTACGATCCCCAACCGGACTCGGACGCGGAGGAATGGGCTCAGCGTTACGGACTCGCCGGCGAACAGTTGGGAATCTCGGATTCCGCCCTTTACATGGGAATAGTGACCGTGAAAGGCGACGCCTATGCGGCCATTCCTTTCATCGACCCGCGCAACGAGGAAATGCTGGAATACAACATCACCCGCGCGATCGCCCGGATGGCCACCCCTAAAAAACCGGCGATCGGCATTCTGAGCAGTCTGCCGGTCATGGGCGCGCGCTCGTTCCCTTATGCCATGCCGGGCCAGCCGCCCCCCAAGAACCAGCCGCCCTGGGTGGCGTTCCAAGACTTGAACAAGGACTACGAGGTGCGCCAATTACCCGTCGCGGCGGAAACCATCGATCCGGCCATCGATGTCCTGGTCGTCGTCCATCCCAAGGCGATCTCCGAGAAAACGCAGTATGCCATTGACCAGTTTGTCCTGCGCGGCGGACGTTTGCTGGCGTTCATCGACCCCCTGTGCATCGCCGACAGCATGAGCCAGGAAGCGGCCATGGGACTGGCGCGCCCGATGTCCGACCTCGGGGTCTTGCCCGCCGCGTGGGGGATCGCCTATGAACCCGACAAGGTCGTTGCCGACCCCTCGGCGAGCACTCGCGTGCGGCGCGGCGATAATACGGTCGAGGATAATCCCGTGTTTCTCAGTCTGCGGAAGTCGAATCTCGATGACAAGGACCTCATCACGTCCTCGCTGGAATCGTTGTGCCTGCCCGCCGCCGGCGCGTTTTCCGGAACCGGCACGGAAGGCTTGAGCGTCGGCGCCTTGCTGGTGTCCTCGGAGCAGTCCGCGCTCATCAGCGCTATGGCCGCCCAAATGGGCACGGAAATCGTTAGCCGCAATTTCAAGAGCGGTCAAAAGCGCCTGAACATGGGCATCCGCCTGCAGGGCAAGTTCAAGACCGCTTTCCCGCAAGGCAAGCCCAAAACGGCGCCGGATCAGGATAAGAAGGATCCGGCCGCGAACGAAAAGGAACCGGCGCAGACGGAAGACACGACCCCATCCTTGAAGGAAAGCGCCAAAACAAGCACGGTGATCCTGGTGGCGGATGTTGACATGCTTTACGACGCTTTTGCCGTACAGGAAATGCCGATTTTCGGCCAGCGCATTTTCCAGCCGCTGAACGATAACGTCAATTTCTTCGCCAACGCGCTGGAGCAACTTTCCGGCAGCGCGGATCTGGCGAAGATCCGCGCGCGCGGCCGGCTCGACCGTCCGTTCAAGCGCGTCCAAGCACTCCAGAGTGAAGCGCAACAACGCTGGATGGCGCAGGAACGCACGCTCCAGGAACAGTTGGCCGCCACTCAGGAACGATTGGAAAGCCTGCAGTCCAAGAAGGACACCAGCCAGCGCTATATTCTCAGCGCCGAGCAGGAACAGGAGATCGCCAAGTTCAAAATGGAGCAGATCAAGACCCAGCATGAACTCAAACAGGTGCGCAAGAATCTGCGGGAAGGCATCGAAAAACTGGGCGTGAAGGTCAAGGCTGTCAACATCCTGGCCATCCCCATGCTGATTTGCCTGGCGGGACTGGTCTTCGGTTGGCGCCGGCGGCAGAACGCGCGGCGCTGAACGTAAAACAGACGACAGAGGACGGACGCCGGACGACAGACGGCATTAATCGCTGGATCGCAAAATCACCGAATAAATACAGGGAGGCGGGAGACATAGACCATGAAGATCCGTAATCTGATTCTGCTCGTTGTGTTGGCCGGAACCCTGATTGGCTGGGCGGCCTGGACCATGCGGCCGCACCCTCAATCGGGAATCGCCCTGATCGGCACGAAAGTCCTGCCCAACCTGCCCATCAACCAAGTGAATAAAATCGTGCTGACCACCACAAGCAACACCATTACCCTGGCCAAGGTTAAAGGCACATGGGCCGTGGCGAACCGCTTCGATTATCCCGCCGCCTTCGACAAGATCGCCGATTGTCTGCTGCAACTCGGCGAGATGAAAGTGGGTCAGGTCATGGCCGCCAGTGAATCACAGAAAGGCGCCTTCAACCTGCTGGATCCCGCCGCGATGACCGTGGGACTCAAAGAACAGGCCGGTATGCGCGTGGAACTGCGGGATGAAAACGACGGACTCATCGCCACCCTGATAGTCGGCAAACCCTTTATGCGCGCCTACCCGGATGGCGGCCTGCAAGGGTCGCTTTCTTCCGGCGCTTATCCGGACGGCCAATACGTGCAGACCGCCGATGGCCGCGTAATTTTGGTCGGCCAAACCCTCGACCGCCTGACCGGGGACTTGAAAAACTGGCTGGCCAACGAGTTTATCGATGTCGCCGCCAACGATATCCGTAATATTACGATCAGCGCGCCCGACCGCGCGCCGATCAAGCTGACGCGGCCTAAAAACGGCGAGCCTTTTGCGCTCGAAGGCCTGAAGAAAGAGGAAGGCGCTTTGGATGCCGCCAAGGTCAACCAGATCGGCGGCGCGCTGAACATGCTGGGGTTCGACGATATCGCCGCCCCCACCCTGTCCCTCAAGGAGACCGGCTTGGAGCATCCGGTGGTATTCGAAGCCGAAACACGCCAAGGCCGGATTTACACCTTGCGCATCGGCAACACTCTGACCAACGACACCTTTGACCGCTACATTCAGGTGGCCGTGGCTTGGAAGGGGGCGGCGGGCGAAGAATCAGACAGCGGACGGCAGACGACGGACGACGGCTCGCAGAAGGCCGATACAAACGCGCTGGAGACGGCCAAGGCCAACCAGCAGGAGGCGGACAAATCCAAGGCGTTGAACGACCGCTTGGCGACCTGGACGTTCATCGTCAAGTCTTATCGGGCGGAGCCGTTCCTGCTCAAGCGCACGGACCTGATCAAGAAACCGGAGCCGCCCAAGGCGGACGACGGAGGACGGACGACGGACCCTCCTACGCCAGGGCGCTATGGAGGGCAGGCGCCAGACGGCGACGACCAGACCGGAGATCGAAAAATCAGCGATCAGCAATCCGAAATCAGCAATTAGATTGACCATTAACCATTCGTTAGCATAGGAGCCTCACACATGGACCATACTGAAATTACCAAGACCACCGACCTGATTCACGCGCAGACCAAGGCCATCGATTCCGTGCGCCAGGAAGTAATGAAAGTCATCGTGGGCCAGGAGCACATGCTGGACCGCATGTTGATTGCGCTCATCACCGGCGGCCACATCCTCCTGGAAGGCGTGCCGGGATTGGCTAAAACCACGGCGGTCAAGACACTGGCCCAGACCCTGGGTCTCAAGTTCCAGCGAATCAGTTTCACGCCGGACCTGCTGCCGGCCGATCTGATCGGCACGATGATTTACGATCCGCGCGCCGGAACATTTTCGGTCAAGAAAGGGCCGGTTTTCACCAACCTCCTGCTGGCGGATGAAATCAACCGGGCCCCGGCCAAGGTGCAGTCGGCCCTTTTGGAGGCCATGCAGGAACACCAGGTGACGATCGGCGATCATACCTATCCCCTGCCGGAGCCGTTCATGGTCATGGCCACGCAGAACCCCATCGAACAGGAAGGCACCTACCCCCTGCCCGAGGCCCAGATTGACCGCTTCATGCTCAAATGCAAGGTGAGCTATCCATCCAAGGACGACGAACGCCGCATTATGAACCGATTCACACGCAAACGGGAGACGCAAGTCAACGCGGTCATGTCGGCCGAGCAGATCTTCCTGTTGCGCGATTTATTGGATCAGGTCTATTGCGACGAAAAAGTGGGCGAATATATCCTCGACCTCGTATTCGCCACGCGCAAACCTTCGGCTTACAACATCCCGGCGGATCACCAGATCGAGTATGGCGCTTCGCCGCGGGCGACGCTTTACCTGAATCTGGCTTCCCGCGCCAACGCCATGTTGCACGGCCGCGGTTACGCCACTCCCCAGGACGTCAAGGAAATCGCCCATGACGTGCTCCGTCACCGCATCATGCTGACCTACGAGGCGGAGGCGGAAGAAGTCACCAGCGAGGACCTGATCGCGCGCCTTTTGAACGATATGCCGGTGCCATGAAAGCATGGTTAATGGAAAATGGTCAATGGCTAATGAATCGGAATCAACATGCTATCAAACATCAGCCATTCCCCATCAACCATTAACCATTGACCATTAACCATTCCCCTTCAACCATTCTTCCCCAATGCCCATCGACACCAAAGAATTGATGAAGCACGTCCGCCGGATCAAAGTGGTCACGGCCAAACTTGTGGACGAACACATTTCCGGCGAGTATCACTCCGTCTTCAAGGGACGGGGCATGGAATTCGACGAGGTGCGCGCCTACGTGCCCGGCGACGACGTGCGCGCCATCGATTGGAACGTTACGGCCCGCATGGGCCACCCCTATGTCAAGCGCTTTTGCGAAGAGCGGGAATTGACGATTATTTTCCTGGTGGATATTTCCGGCTCCATGATTTTCGGGTCCGGCCTGCGTTCCAAGGCCGAGGTGGCCGCCGAACTTACCAGTCTCCTGGCACTCTCGGCCATTAAGAACCAGGACAAGGTCGGCATGATCCTGTTCTCCGACCGGATCGAGCGCTATCTCCCGCCGCGCAAGGGCCGAACGGCCGCGATGCGCTTAGTGCGGGAAGTTTTGGCGGCCGGGGAAACGCGCCGCGAAACCAACCTGGGCGCGGCCCTGCAGTTCCTGAACAAGGTCCAGAAACGCCGGGCCGTGGTGTTCCTGATTTCCGATTTTCTGGCAACGGGATATGAAAAAGAATTACGGGTCCTGGCGCGCCACCACGACCTGATCGCCTGTCCGATTTGCGATCCGCGCGAGCAAAGCCTTCCCAATATCGGGCTCTTGGAAGTGGTCAACCCGGAAACAGGCGGCCTGATCATGGCGGACACCGGCTCCCGTCGTCTATTGCAGTCGTTCCAGGCTCAAGCCGCGGCCGAAGAACTCGCGCGCGACAAACAATTTCAGCGGCTCAAAGTGGACCGCCTGGGGCTGACCACCGACCGGCCCTTTGTGGACGACGTGCGCCGGCTTTTCCACCTTCGCCAGCACCGCCGACAGCGGGGATGAAGAAAATGCGGAAGGCAGAATGTAGAATGCAGAATAGAAGACCAGACGGACGCGAGCGGGGCCCCTATGCGGCGCGTTTGCTTGGCGGCATGTTGGGCCGCCAAGGGCGGCGACTGTTTCCCGTGGCCGCGGCGGTGACGCCGTGGCTGCCGAAGGAATCCACGCCCTTACGGGCGCGGCTACGAAGATTGGCCGCCCAAGGCGGAAATTCCCTCAAGTTGACCATGGCCCTGGCGGTTGCCGTTTCGTTCATGGGCCTGGCCGCCACAGCGGCGGTTGCCGCCGCGCCGGAATCCACGCCGGCGACCCGCGTGGAAAAAACGATCTCGGGGGACGTGGAAGTCATCGTCACCGCCGACCCGGCCCAGGTTCATTTGGACCGTGACATCCTGCTTTCCATCGCGACAATCGCGCCATCCAACATCGCCGTCCGATTGCCGCCAATAGACAATCGACTTGCCGGTTTCACACTGAACGGCGCGTTCGACCGCGAGCCGACAACTCGCAACGGGACCATTACGCGCGAACATTGTTTCCGGCTGACGCCGCTTGTGGCCGCCGAATACCGGCTGGCGCCCATGGCGGTGACCTATGCCGATACAAACCTCTCGAACGCGCCGGAAAATTGGTTTGCCACGCGCGCTTTGCTTTTCGACGTCGCCCCGATCGGCAACGAGCATCCGGGCGCCATCCGCGATATCCGCGGGCCGGTCTGGATTTACCCGGCTTTCAAGACCGTCGCCGGCTGGCTGGCAATTCTGGCGCTGATGGCCGCGGCGGGCTGGGCGCTCTACCGGCTCAGCCGCCGGGTTCACCGCGCCGTCCGGTTGCGGCGGATGTCGCCCCGCGAACGCGCCCTCGATCAACTCGTCGAGCTTCTTAAGCAGGATTTGGTTGGGAAAGGCAGGATCAAGGAATTCTACATCGGATTAACCACGATCGTTCGCTGTTATATCGAGGGCGCGCATGCCATAAGAGCGCCGGAACAGACCACCGAAGAATTTCTTGAAACAGCGGCGCGCAATCCCTCCTTCAATCCCGAGGTCTTAAAAAAACTGAAGATCTTTTTACAGACCGGCGATCTCGTTAAATTCGCCGTTTATCACCCTGGCAAGGAAATTATCGATCAAACTCTTGCCACTGCCGGCGATTACATAGATACCGACGAACAATTCCAACAGAAGGCCAACGCCGGGCCGCCGGCCACGCGGGACGCACGGCCAGCGTAAAACGAAGGCAACTACTCAGCAAAAAACTTTTTTAACTACGAAACACACGAAATTAATTAAAAGCGTCAAGATTTAAGCATCAAAATACTTGTTTTCTTCTCTGATTTTCGCGTTTTTTGCGTGTTTCGTAGTTAGTCCTTTCTGTTGCTGAGCAGTTACAAACGAAGAACAAAGAACTGTTTACAGGTTATAGCAATGTTTCGACTTGCCGATCCATATTACCTGTTTCTGCTGGTCCCGCTTTGTGTCGCAGGCTGGGCCATGCTCGCGCGACGAAGAAACAGCGCCATTCTATTCGCGCCCACGCATCGACTGCCGGCCGCGGCCTTCACTTGGCGGACAGCGACCATCGCCCTGGCGCCGTTTCTGTTTCTGGCGGGCGCCGGACTCGCGATTATCGCCCTGGCGCGCCCGCAAACCGTGTTCTCGAAGACCGCCCATCAAACCGACGCCATCGCCATCCAAATGGTGGTGGACGTCTCCGGCTCGATGGAAGCGCTGGATTTCTCGACGCGCGACACAATGCGCACCCGCCTGGACATGGTCAAGGAAACATTCGCCCGGTTTATCGAAAAGCGCCCCGACGATTTGATCGGCCTGGTGACCTTCGGCGGCTATGCCAACAGCCGTGTGCCGCTGACCATCGATCACGGCGCGCTCCGGCACGTCCTCAAAGGAGTTCAGATCCCCAAGCCCGCCCTGGATGCCAACGGACAATTGACCAACCAGGAGGAATTGCTGACCGCCATCGGCGACGCCTTGGCCACGGCTTGCGCCCGGCTGGAAAAGTCCGAGATCAAGTCGAAAATCATCGTGCTCCTCACCGACGGCGAATCCAACACCGGCATCATCCAGCCTGACCAGGCCGTCAAGGCGGCCAAGGCGCTGGGGATCAAGGTCTATGCCATCGGCGTGGGCTCCAACGGGCGCGCCCCATTTATGGCCCATGATGTTTTCGGCCGCGAAGTCATCCAATACGCCGAAGTCAAGATCGACGAGGATTTGCTCCGCCGCGTCGCCTCGACGACCGGCGGTCAATATTTCAACGTCAAGGATCCCAAGGGGCTTGCCCGGGCGCTAACCGACATCGACAAGCTGGAAAGAACCAATATCCGCAAAGAGATTTACAACCAGTACACGGAATTGTTTCCCCGCTGCCTCTGGCCGGGGGTTCTCTTGCTGGCGCTGGCAAGCTCGTTGAACATGATGGTGAGGAAAGAAATCATCTGAATTGCGGAAATGGCGTAAAATTAAAAATCAAACATCCGAAATCGGAAATTATTAATCATGCACGTTCAGTTCGCAAATCCCTGGGCTTTGATCCTACTCTGGCTGGCGCCGGTCATCGGCATCGTCTGGCTGGCGGCCTGGCGCCTGAAGGCCCGCGCCCTGGAGCGCTTCCTGGCGCCGGCCATGCGCGCGAAATTGTGCCCTCCGCCCCAGCCCCAGCGCTTCTACTGGCAATGGGCGCTGGTATTGCTCGGGCTCCTCCTGGCGCTTATCGCCGCGGCCCGGCCGCAATGGGGCCTGCGCGAGGAAATTGTCAGGCAACGCGGACGCGACCTGATCGTTGCGCTCGACGTCTCGCGCTCCATGCTGGCGCAGGATGTTCGCCCCAATCGGCTCCAACGCTCCAAGGCGGATATCCAGGACCTGCTCCGCGAATTGCGGGGCGACCGGGTTGCGCTGATCGTTTTCAGCGGCAAGGCCCTCCAGCTATGCCCGCTGACCACCGACTATGCTTATCTCGAGCAAGTCCTGGCCGACGTTTCCCCGGAATCGGCGCCGCGAGGCGAAACCGACATAGGCGACGCCATCGTCAAAGCCATGGACGCTTTTGAGAACGATGCCGGCGCTTATCAAGCCGTCATTCTCGTCTCCGATGGCGAAGATCTGGCCGGCAAAGCCAAGGCCGCGGCCGAAAACGCCAGGAAAAAAGGCGTCGTTATTTTTACAGTCGGCTTGGGCGACCCGCAAGGCGCCAAAATACCAAGCGCGACACGCCCCAATGAATTCATGTCCTACCAGGGCAAGGATGTGGTCAGCAAGCTGCAGCATGAGACGCTGAAATCCATCGCCGAAATCACAGGCGGCGCCTATGTGCCCGTCGGCACGGCCAACGTCAGGTTGGATACACTGTACCGCGACCGTTTGAGCAAGCTGACGACGCGCGACATCGAGGAATCCATCCAGCGCCGCCGTATCGAACGCTACCAATGGTTCCTCTTGCCGGCCGTGCTGGCCTTGTTGGCCGGCGCCTTGCTGAGCCGCGGACGCCTGGGTAAAAAAGCGAAGGCGCCGCAATCCGTCCCGGCTACGGCTGTGCGCGTTTGGCCGTTGCTGTTCCCGCTCGCCCTCGTTGCCGGACTGGTTCAGGCCCAGGCTCCGCAGCAGACCACGACCGAGTCCCCGAGCACAAACACACCGTCGATTGCCGGCTCCTCGACAAATGTTTCCGTAGCCGATACGTCCGCCGGCACCGGCCGTGACGGGGCGCGGCGCGCTCAACGCTTGTACCGGATGGGCGCCTACCATGCGGCGGCCAAAACATACCTGGCGGCCATGCCGGGCCAGACGGCGGCGCTTCAGAACGATTGCCTTTACAACGCGGGTAACGCGCTCTACCGGGCCGGGCAGTATCAGGCTGCCGCCGCGAAATATGCCGAACTAACTACGCGCCGGCCGGTCGATCCCGCGGCCGCGTTTTACAATTTGGGTTGCGCCGAATTCCAACTGGCCGAACAGGCCAAATCCGCCGGGACCAACGTTCCGCCTGGAGGCGACATCTCGCCCGATACGCGGCCATCTTTGTTGGAGCGTTCCGGGCTGGCATTCCTGCAAGCATTGCGTCATCGGAACGACGACGAGGCGGCGCGCGCGAACATTGGGGTGGTCACGAACCTCCTGCCGGAAGCCCGCGAACAAGCCAAACTCAAGACACTCCTGGCCCGCTACCAAGGCATACCGCCGCCGCAATTAGCCGATACAATGCTCGAAAACCAGCGTAAAATCGGCGCGAATCTGCCCGCCGCCATGACCAACGCCACACCCGCCCGGATCGACCAGATGGAAGCGCTAAGCGCGCAACAGCGCGACAATGCGGATTTATTGATTCCACTGAAAATATCCATGGCTTCGGCGCCGGCCCAGATGGCCGCTTCATCCACCTCCGGCGTGCCCCAGGGACCCCAAGTGGAACAGCACATCGAGGCTGTGCGCAACACCATGCAACAGGCGACGGAATCCCTGCGTAACCTGGAAAACGAAGCCTATCGCCCGGTTATGACGGCCGAATCCGGCGTTTACAACCTGTGGAAAGGCATGGCTCAATTCCCCCAATTGCTCCGCGAGGACATATTCCGCCAAACCAACGCGATCAATCTGACGACCTCCGTCCTGACCCATGCCGCCGAGGCGGAATTGCGGGGCATCCGCCACCAGCAGAACGAAGCCCGGGAGCTGACCGGCTTGTTCGCCGAACGCTTCTCGCAGGCTGTGCCGCCCGGCGGAACGCCGGTCCCGGCCTCTAACGCCGTGACGACCGCCGCCACGGCAACCAATGCGCCGGAAGAAAAACAGGCGATTACCGCGGAAACGCGCGCGAATATTCTCGCCCTGGCCCAGCAGGCGCGGACCTTGCAAGGCCAGGCGCTCGCTCAAATCGAATCCACCAATCTCACCGCCGCCTTGCCCAACCAGCGCCAAGCCTGCGAACTCCTGAAAGAAATCGAAAAGCTTCTGCCCAAAAACAAGGACCAGAACCGGCAACAACCGAACCAACAGCAGGATCAAAACAAACAGGATCAGCCGAAACAAGACAAGCAGAAGCAGGATCAGTCGAAGCAGGACCAGCCGAAACAAGACCAACAAAAGCAGGAACCGCCGCCGCAAGACAAACAACAAGAGCAACAACCGCAACCGGAAGCGGAGAAGAAACTGGAGCAACAGGATAAGGACAAGGAAATGACCCCCACCCAAGCCAAGGCGCTCTTGGAAAAAGCCCAACAGCGGGAAAAGGACCACCGCGAGGAGCGCGAACGCGACACCTATATTCCTCCCTCCCCGGTGGAAAAGGACTGGTGATTAAGTTGCCCCGCAAAGCGGGGTAACTTTTTCATAACGCCCGGTGATGGGCGCCGGGCCTGCAATATCTTTGTAGGCCGGGTCCCCTGACCCGGCGGGATTGTCATGCCATAGGCAGATCCGCCTCCCGCCGTCGCATAAAGCTATGGCGGGCAGGCTGGCGGAAAATTCCTTAACGTTTAATCAGGCGGCCAAAGGTCGCAACTGTTTCTATGCGCTTACTTTCAACAATAGTCCTTATGGCATTCCTCTGGCTGGCCGCGGCCCTGCCGCTTTTGGCCGATGACGTGACGATCAACGTCGAGGCCAACCGCAACCAGCTCTATTTGGGCGAGTCGTTTATTCTGCAAGTCAACGTCTCCGGGACCGGTGAAGCCGAGCCCGATCTCTCCCAGATCAAGAACAGCAAGGTCCGCAGTCTGGGCAAACAAAACATCAGCAACTTCAGCATCAGTTTTGTGAACGGCCAGATGACCCGGCAAGGTTTTTCAGGCCTGATCGTCAGTTATGAGATCACGCCCCTGGCCGCCGGCGCTTTTCAGGCCGGGCCGGTCATCGTCAGCGTGAACGGCAAAAGTTATACGGCGCAAGGTCCGTCCCTTTCCGTCACCGATATCGCCAAGCAGGACTTGGTCAAGCTGGCCATAACATCCTCCAGCGAAACGGCGTTGATCGATGAGCCGTTCGAAATCACGCTCACGGTGCTGATCAAACGGCTTGCGGGCAGGTTCGCCGATGCCGAGCCGATCTTCCCTGACAAGCCCCCCGTCCTGATCGTCCCCTGGTTGAACCCATCCGGCATCCCGGGCCTGAATGGGCCCGATATCGGCCAGCTCCTGAATAAGTTGCTGATCCAAAACAACCGGCCCGGATTCGCCATCAACGACTATACATGCCAGGCCGATCCGTTCGACTTCAGCAGTTTCATGGCCGGCGGCAGACGGCGGGCGTCGTTTGCGCTGGACCATCGGCAGAGCACGCAGGACGGCAAAGATTATGCGGTCTATTCCCTCACGCTCCCCTACTCGGCCAGAGATGAGGGCAACTATGTGTTCGGCCCCGTGGAATTCAAAGGTTCCGTGCCGGTCGAGGCCGACGACACGGGCAAAGCCAACGGCACAGCCATCTTTGCGGCGGGCCCCGCCTGCACGGTGCGGGTCATCCCGCCCCCCGAACTGAATCGGCCCGCGTGCTTCAGCGGGGCCGTTGGCAGCAACCTGGCGGTCAAGGCCAGCCTGGATGCGACCACATGTTCCGTGGGCGATCCGCTGAAATTTACCCTGGAATTAACCGGGCGGGTGCGCTTTGACAAAATGTTGCCGCCCAAATTGGCCCTGCAAACCAATCTGCTGGCGCATTTCACCATCTATGACAACACCGTGCAAACGGTCAAGCAGGATGGCGCCTGCCGGTATATCTATACTCTGCGGCCAAAACATGCCGGGGCATTCCAGGTTCCGCCGGTTGAAGTGGCCTATTACGATGTCAAAAGCCGCGCCTATAAAACCATCGCCACCCAGATGATCCCGCTGGCCGTTAAAAAAGGCTCGGAAGTCACGGTGTCCCAAATTCAGGGTAATACCAACCGCTTGCAGGCCGCGGCCGGAACGGAGGATGACCGGACCCAGCCGATCGCGCCCGCCCGCGCGGATGCGGCCGGCGCCGACTCCATACCCCTATTGGGCGCCTCCGTCTGGCTGGCGGTGGCCGGCACCGGCCCCGCCCTGTTTCTCATTGGTTTGATGGTCCAATTCTACAGGGCGCACAACGCCATGCGCCGCGCCGCCCTGCGGCGGCAACGGGCCATGCCGCGCGCGTTGCGGCGTCTGGACAGGGCGATCAAGCTAAGCGCTTCAGATTTATCCCGGCGGGGCTCGTCGTCCGCCGCCGATGAACTGTGCGCCGCCATGCGCCATTACATAGCCGAGCGCATGGACGTTCCAGCGGCGGGCCTCACGCCGAAGGACGCCTGTCATTTGCTGGCGACAGCCGGGGCGCCCGACGATCCTTCCAAGGAGCTATGCCGCCTTTTTGAGCATTATTTTAATGCCGGCTTTTCGAACCGGACGGAACTCAAGGATCTCGCCGCCGATTGCCGTAAACTCAAAAAATCGATCCGGGAAATCGACAAGGACATTCACTCTCGCAAAAGACGGTGATCGCCATGAAAACGCCGGAAAACAAAAACAGCGCATCGAATCTTAACCGGTGTTCCGCCAAAAGCGGATCCGCCTATGAAGGAAAAACCGGCTCTACTTTCGGAATGCCTTGTCTATGTAGAGCCGATTTTATATCGGCTATTCTTGGGCCCGGACCTATTTGGCGATTGGCATTGATCGTGAGTATCGCCCTGTCGGCGGCCATGTCCGCATCCGCCTTGAGCGCGTCCGAACGGGCCTTCATCTGGAATGAGGGCCAGGCACACATGGCAAGCGCCCGCACACCGGAGGCCTACCTGCGCGCCGCACAGTCGTATCGAAAACTGGTGGACGACGGCGTGCGCAACGGCCCCCTGTTTTATAATCTGGGCACGGCCCTCCTGCAGGCCGGACAGATTGAGCCGGCGATTAACGCCTTTCTGCGCGCCGAACAGTTTCTGGGCGCCCAGAGCGACATCCGCCAAAACCTTAAAATCGCCATGGCGCGCAAGGCCAATAACGAAACCGCGGAATGGCCCTGGTATCGCCTGGTGCTGTTCTGGCATTTCTATCTGTCCGCCGCCACGCGCGCACTGGCGGCCGCGATCGCGTTTTTTATCTTTTGGGCCGTATTGACCCTGCGGCTGGCGGCAATTCGACAAAGCTGGGTAAATGTCATCCTGATCATGGCCGCCGTTGCCGTGATCCTGTGCGGATCGAGCGTGGCCGCCTCATGGTGGCAGCAGGAAGCCGAGGCCAGCGCTTCCCAACTTATTCAGACACCGATGGCAAGCAAATAAATACGCCCGGGCGCCCCTTTTCTGTCATTATAATCTTTACCTTCGCCGCATAAGATGATAAATTAATTTTGTAATGCAAACGGAACCTGCCATAACTACGACTATGACCCAAATGGAACTGGCGGAGGAGTTCCGCCGTCTGTTTTGGGATCGCCCCTTGGAAGCGAGCGATATTGACGCCTATCCTCAGTGGGTGGTTAAACGCGTGCTGGACTATGGCGATTTGCCGGATGTTCAGGCGGCCCTGCGTTATTTTGGGCGGGATCGCTTTTTCGCCTTGGTAAACGGGATCCGTTTTGACTCCATTCGAACGGAGCGCTTCTGGCAACAACTCATGACCCATGAAGGATTGACGCCATGCACACAGAAACCCTGCCCCGGGGAAGCCGGCAAACTCTGGATTGGTTAGACCGCCTAAGCGCACCCGCCCTACGGAATTGGATATTAGCCGGCGGCACAGGGTTGGCCCTCCAGATCGGCCATCGTATTTCGGAGGACTTCGACTTTTTTCGAACGGACGACATGGACGCGCGCGCGCTCCACGACGTTTTCAAAGCCTATGGGGCGTATGAAACCCTGCAGGAAGCCGAGCATACGCTGACGGTCCGTTTGGACCGGACCAAGCTTTCATTTTTTTGCGTCCGCGATCCGTTCCTGTTCGGCAGTCTGCCTTACCGATTTTTCACGATCGCGGACATAACCGACATTGCCCTGATGAAAATTGCCGCCATTTCGGGACGTGGCAGCCGCAAGGATTTTATAGACCTTTTTTTTATTCTCTCCGGGCCGCCTTTTTTAGCCGAAAAGTCCGGTGGCTTGTCCCGGGAAGCATCCTCCGCCGCCGAAGCGGCTATGGAGGACAGGATGGCGTTCTTGGCTTCCCAGGGTTCCGCGAAGATGCTCCGCGGCAAGCCGCAGAGCGCTTCGCTTTTCTTGCGTCAAATCCTGGAACTCACCATAAAAAAATACGGCGCCAGCCGCGCCAATCGCTACCACCTCTTGAAAAGCCTCACTTATTTTGACGACGCCGAACGGGAGCCTATGCCGCAAATGCTTCGCGCCGTTGATTGGAACGCCTGCAAACGTTTTTTTATCCAAGCGGCGCAAGACGTGATTATGCAACTCGAATCCTGAGGGCAAACCAATTTCCGCATCCGTTGCCATCAACGACCGACCGGCTTTCCCGGCGAAGACGGGGCAATCCCTGCTGGCCGCGCTGAAGGCGCAGTCCATCTTCGTGCCTTCCGCCTGCGGCGGGCACGGGATGTGCGGGCTGTGCCAAGTCAAGGTGCTTGCGGGCGCCGGGCCCTGCACAGACCGGGAGCAGGCGCTCCTGAGCGAGACGGCGCGCCGGGCGGGCATGCGCCTGGCCTGCCAGGTTCCGGTGGAGCGCGATTTGCGCCTCGCCATTCCCAACGATTATTTTACCGCGCGCGAATACAAGGCGGAAGTCGCCGCGCTCCGCGACCTGACCCCGGACATCCGCGAGATCACACTCCGGCTTCGATCGCCGCCCGCCATCGATTTCAAGGCCGGCCAATATATCCAATTGCGCATTCCGCCTTACGAACAGTCCCGCCGCACAATCTACCGCGCTTACTCCATCGCCTCGCCGCCCTCGGACCACGGCCGGCTGGAACTGGAAGTCCGCCGCGTTTTGAACGGCGTGGGCACAACCTATCTTTTCAAGCATCTGTCCTTGAACACCCCCGTGGTTTTCAACGGACCTTATGGCGAATTTTACCTGCGCGAAAACGACCGGGCCGTCGTTCTGATTGCCGGCGGCGCGGGCATGGCGCCCATGAAAGCCATGCTGGACGATATGCGGGAGCGTAAAATTCGCCGCGAGGTCCGCTATTTTTTCGGCGCCCGCGCGCGCCGCGATCTTTTCCTGATGCCCGAGATGCAGGCGCTGGAGCAAAGCCTGGCGGATTTCAGGTTTATCCCCGCGCTCTCCAAGCCATTGCCGGAGGATGATTGGACCGGCGAAACGGGACTGATCACCGAGGTGCTGTGCCGGCAATTGGAAAACCCATATTCCGGGGAAGCCTATCTTTGCGGCAGCCCGGCCATGATCCAGGCCTGTATCAAGATACTGCGGGAAAAAGGCGTAGCCAAGGATCGCATATTTTACGACGCCTTCGCGTGATTTTGGTCTCAATCGCTAAATTAAGTCTTGGGCAACTTTGCCGTTCTCACGAACGGCGACTACACCGATCAAGTGTAGTCGCGCTTCGAGAGAACCGCTATGTTTTTAAAATTCCCATGCATTGAACCGAGGTAATTATGCAAAAAAAATCCATGGACGCCCTTGAACGGACCCTGCGCCAGGCGAGCGCCGCCGGCGCGGGATTTCTGGGACAAGACGAGCGGCGCCTGGCGGTCATTCTCCGGGCCGATGGCGGGGCCGTCCGGCGGCGCGGATTGACCAATGCGCGCATCGCCCGGCGTCTGCTGGCCTTGCGCCAGGCCGGATGGGAAGGACTGGGCGAGCCGGTGTCCGCCCCCCCCCATTGCGAGGTATGCGTGGATGCCGCGCGCGGCACACTGCCCTGTCCGTTTGGCGATCGGGGCTCGTTCGCCAAAGTCAACACAACGGTCCGCAACCTTGCAAGCGGGCAGAAGATCACGTTCAGCGATTTAAATATCCACCTGATTGCCGCTCATGGGTTTTACGAGGGCCGCGGCGCCCAATTTCGCCTCGACCCGGAGCAATTGATGGACACGCTGGAAATGGGGACAATAAAAAAACATGATGGAATACATTGATTTCGCGCAAAGACGATGATAATGGTTATAGTGCACACGACCCGTCATGGAAACGACGCAACAAGGGAGGAGCCGGCGTTATGCAGATCGAAACCGTCAAGATCGATCAGACAATCGTCATGGAAATCAAAGGCCGCATGGATGTCATTGCCGCAATGGAATACGAAAAAGAGATCATGGCGTGTCTCCAGCGCGGCGAACGAAAATTCGTCGTGGACCTTAATGCCTTGGACTATATCAGCAGCGCCGGTCTGCGCAGCCTGCTGACCACCGCCAAGAAAATCAAGGAGGCCAAGGGCACAGCCAACTTCTGCAATGTCAAAGGCGTCGTCAAGGAAGTCTTTGCCATGTCCGGCTTCGACTCGATCTTGCCGATCTTCAAGTCGGTGAAGGATGCCTTGCCGCGTTAGACCTATGCAAATCATCGTCAAAAAGAGGGACTCCGCCGCCGTCTTGAGCATCCATGGCCATTTTAACGCCGCCGCTGTCCCGGAATTCGAGCGGATTTTCAACCAGCATCTGGATGCCGGCGAACGCCGTTTCGTCTTGAACCTGGCCGAACTGACCTTCATCAGCAGTGCGAGCCTGTGTAGTATTCTTGCGACCGCCAAAAAAATCAAGGAGCGGGGCGGAAACATGGTGGTCTGCGCCCTGCAAGGCGAAGCGCGCAAAGTTTTCGATATCTCCGGGTTCGCCGCCTTGTTTTCCATTTATCCTACGGAAGCGGAGGCGCTCAAACAGGTATGATCTCTGTCCGACGACCATGAACCAGCCCCCCCCTCATCCCCGCAGTCTCCCGCTCTTGTTCGGCGCAATGATTCGTTTTTTTAACTTCTACATCGAGTTAGGCGGCCAAAGGCCGCGACTTTGCCGTTCTCTCGAACGGCGCTACAACGATCCGGTGTAGTTGCGGTTCGATAGAACCGCTTGCCGCCGTGTGGATTGAAATTCCTTAGCATCAAGTTAGGCCCCGCAGCGGGGCGGCTTTTCATAACGCCCGGTGAGGGCACCGGGCCTACAGTATTGTAGGCCGGGTCCCCTGACCCGGCGGGTTTGGATTTCCTATACATCAAGTTAGACCCCGAGGAAGGGGGCAACTTTTTCATGTAGAGCCGACTTTATGTCGGCTATCTTCGGACAGAATAGCCGGTATTCCGCCAAAAGCGGATCCGCCTATGGAGGAAAAACCGGCTCTACATCGGATTGTTATGCCATAGGCATATCCGCCACCCGCCGTCGCATAAAGCTATGGCGGGCAGGCTGGCGGAAAATTCCTGTACATGCACTAATCGCCGAGCGCATAAAATCGCGCTTTGCCGACTTCTTGCGGCACAAAATTACCAAAATCAAACATGAAATTGCTATAAAGTCACGGCGGCAAATGGCACGATACGGGCCGTTTTAATAAAAGGATTCAATAAGGTCTATGGCGGCTTCCATACAAAAGCCGAAACCGTATCGGATGAAAGAATAGCGCCATGTGCGAAAAATGTGGATGTTCAGATCGTGCGAGCCATCACCGTGCGTCAGACCATGACCGCGCGGACCTGCGCCATCTGGACCACCTTGCGGAACAGAATCGAATGTTTTTCCAATCCAAGCGCGTGCTGGCCATCAATGTGCTGTCGTTTTCCTCATCCAGCGCCCGTCCGTTGCTCCGGCAAACGGTGGCCGAATGGGGCCGGCATCGTCATGTGGCTGTGGTGGACAGCGTCTTTTTGGAGTCCATTCATGCGGCCCATGATCATGAGTCCAGCCATTGCCATGCCCACGACGAGGCCGGGGAGGATCTGGGGTTGCTGGATGCGCACAAAATCAGCCATGCATTGCACGCCCTGGATTTGGACGGGGTGGATGTTCTTCTCCTGGAAAACGGCGGAAGCGCCGCCTGCCAGGCGCTGAACGATTTGGGCGAAGTCCTCCGCGTAGCGGTCTTTTCCGTCCGGGATGGCGAACTGAAACCGCTCAAGTTTCCTCCATTTTTCCAGAAGGCCGACGCTGTCGTTATCCAGGACATGGATCAGGCGGACGCGCTCGGCTTTGACCTGAGCAAGGCCCGCGCAAACGTCCGGAGCGTGGCGCCCCAGGCCGCGTTACTGGAGGCCTCGGCTCGCACGGGAACGGGGCTTGGCGAATGGTATGCGTTTTTGGAAGCGGGTTTGAAACGGTTCGAGGCGTAAGGTAGTCTCCGAGGAATGGAGTGACTTTTTCATGTAGAGCCGATTTTATGTCGGCTATCTTCGGGGCATAATAGCCGGTATTCCGCCAAAAGCGGATCCGCCTATGGAGGAAAAACCGGCTCTACATCGGATTGTCCGCCCCAGGCTGATCCGCCTCCCGCCGCCGCATAAAGCCATGGCTGGCAGGCTGGCGAAAAATTCCTTAACATCAACGCGGATGGAAAACACAAACGGCAACAAGGAGAAAGTCGGCATGGCAAAGAATACAATCGCGAATGAAGTCCACAAGGGGCGCGTTCTGGTATCCGACGGGGCATGGGGAACGTTTTTGCAGAAGAAAGGCTTGAAGACGGGCGAATGCCCTGAACTCTGGTGCGTAACGCACCAACCGGATGTGCTCGACATTGCCAGGAGCTATATCGCCGCCGGCGCCGACATGATCGAATCCGACAGCTTCGGCGGCACACGCTACAAACTGGAGCATTTTGGCCTGGCGGACCGCACCGCGGAAATCAATAAAGCCGCCGCCGCCATTTCCCGGGAAGCGGCCGGCGCCGACAAGTGGGTGATCGCCTCTGTCGGCCCAACCGGACGGATGACGGCCATGGGCGACGTGACGGAGCAGGATTTGTATGACGCGTTCAAGGAACAAGCCCTGGCCCTGGCCGCCGGCGGCGCGGATGCGTTGTGCATCGAAACCATGAGCGCCCTGGACGAAGCCTCCGCCGCGATCCGCGCCACGCGCGAAAACACAAAATGCGAAGTCATCTGCACGTTCACGTTCGATCGCACCCTGCAGGGCGGATATCGAACCATGATGGGCGTATCGCCGACTGAGGCGGCCCGCGCGGCCGTGGCCGCCGGCGCCCATGCGATCGGCGCCAACTGCGGCAACGGCATGGAACGGATGATCGAGATCGTGAAAGAAATGCGCGCGGCGGCGCCCAAGACCCCGATCCTGGTGCATGCCAATGCCGGCCTGCCGAAGAACGTGAACGGCGTGGACGTCTTTCCGGAAACTCCGGCTGACATGGCCGGCCGCGTGGCGCCCCTGGTGGCGGCCGGCGCAAACATTATTGGCGGATGTTGCGGCACCACGCCGGCGCATATCGCGGCCATCCGCAAAGCAGTGGACGGATTAAAACGTTAACCTGGAACGAAAGGAGCCCGTATGAGCTTTCAACCGAAATTTTTGGCCTCGGCCATCGGCAGCATGCCCTTCGATAACGCGGATTACGCCGTGGAAGTTTCACTGAAGAACCTGCCGCAGGCGCCGATTTGGCCGCAGCTTCCCAAATTCGGCATGAACGAACAGATGGAGATTCAGTATTCCGAAGGCATGCCCTGCGCCGTGATCGACCGGGACAAGCAGCGCCTCTATTTCAACACGTCCGGCGATTACTCCGAGTCCTTTGCCGCGTTTTACGAGACGTATATGGCCGCGACCGAAGGCGGCGATCTCTCCGCCCTGGCCATCAGCCCCGCTTTTTCGCGCGGCATTTACGCCTTGGAAAAGCGTCTCCAGGCCGGCGGCAAAAAGCTGCCCTACGTAAAAGTGCAGACCACCGGGCCGTGCAGTTTTGCCCTGACGATCGTGGACGAAAACAAGCGGGCGATCTATTACAACGAGGAATTCCTCGACATGATCGTAAAGACCCTGGCGCTGAAATGCCGCTGGCAAATCCGCAAGTTCAAGCCGTTTGCGGAACGCATCATTTGTTTCGTTGACGAGCCCATTCTCTCCGCCTTCGGCAGTTCGACCTATGTATCGGTCAAACGCGAAGACGTGGTCGCCCGAATCGGCGAAGTGGTCGAGGCGATTCATGCGGAAGGCGGACTCGCCGGCATTCATTGCTGCGGCAACACGGAGTGGAGCATCCTGATCGACGCGGGTGTGGACATCGTGAATTTTGACGCCTTCGGTTTCGGCGAGACGATCGCCATGTATGCCGACGCGGTCAAAAGCCACCTCGCCCGGGGCGGCGTCCTGGCCTGGGGGATCGTGCCGACTTCCACGGCCATCCGGGAACAAACCGCGGATACGCTGGCCGCCAAACTGGAGCAGACCATGCAACACCTCGCCGGCAAGGGGATCGATCCGGCCTTGATTGCGCAACAAGCCATGCTGACGCCGTCATGCGGCACGGGTTCGCTGGAGCCGGCCGACGCGCTCAAGGTCTTCGAAACGCTGGCGGCGCTGTCCGTGAAAATGCGGGCGCAATACCGGTTTTAACCGCAAAGCGCGCGAACTCCGGCGGAGGAGGCGACCATGAGCGACATCCGGTGTCCGGGACAGGACCAGCGCTATTGGAAGCCGGGCGATATTTTTTACGCCGGCTGTCCCTGGTGCGGCGCGGAAATCGAATTTTGGAAGGACGAGCCGGTTCGGATTTGTTCGAAATGCAGGCGCGAAGTGCGGAATCCACGAATGGACCTTGGATGCGCCAAGTGGTGCAAAGAGGCGGACAAATGCCTGGGACGCTGAAAACGACTTCATGAAAATAGCCATTTCAGGCAAGGGCGGGGTCGGAAAGTCAACCTTGGCGGCGGCGCTGTCCTTGCTTCTGGCGCGCAAGGGCCGGCAAGTGCTGGCCGTGGATGCCGATCCGGACTCCAATCTCGGGGCATCCCTGGGCATCCCGGCGGCGGACCGCCGGGCGATCGTGTCCATTGCCCGCCAAGTCGCCTTGATCGAGGAGCGCACGGGCGCGAAAGTCAGCCAGTTCGGCCAGGTCTTTAAGATGAATCCGGATGTCGCGGATATCGCGGATACTTTTGCCTGGCGGCACAACGGCGTGGCCTTGCTGGTGCTGGGCGCGGTGAAACGGGGCGGAGGCGGATGCGCTTGTCCGGAGAATGTGCTGCTCAAGGCGCTGGTGACCGAGTTGGTGTTGCGGCGGGACGAGGCCCTGGTGATGGACATGGAAGCCGGCATCGAGCATCTCGGACGGGGCACGACCCGGGGCGTGGATCTGATGCTGGTTGTGGTGGAGCCCGGCCAGCGGTCTCTGGATACCGCCCGCCGTGTGTTCGAGTTGGGCAGGCAACTGGGCTTGCGCCGTTTCCGGGTCGTGGCGAATAAAATCGCGAGCCCAGCCGACGAAACCTTCGTCCGTTCGGCCTTTAACGAGGAAGAATTGATCGGCGCGATTCCGTATTCCGAGGCCTTGCGCGGAGCGGACCGGGATGGCCGTTCCGTGTTGGACGGCATCCCCCCGGACATCCTGGCCAGGTTCGAAACAATTTTACGGCAAGTTGAACAAACGTAAGCGCAAACACTTACAATCGACAATTTGTTAGGAACAGGAGCCAAGAATGAGCATCACGGATATTGAGCGTCAGAAATATGTCCGCCTGATCGCGCGCGTGGAAGAGTTGGAAGCCCGCGTGGCGGAACTGGAAGACGAAATCGCCTTCGATAAAGACTCCGGCCAATCCCAGGATGGGGCCTTGGTGGCAGACGAACTGCGGGCGGCGCAGAACAAATTGGCCGCGGCGCGCACCGAGCTGGCGCGCGTCAGCGACGGTTGCGGAAAACCCCACGGATGACCGGCAACGATTTTTTCAACCACGAGCGAAGAAATTGACGCGTATGAGTTTCACGATTGCCATAACGGGCAAAGGGGGGGTCGGCAAAACGACGCTCGCGGGTCTTCTGGTGAAACGCCTGATCGCCTCCGGACGCCGGCCCGTCCTGGCCGTGGACGCGGACCCCAACACCTGTTTGGACGCCGCGCTGGGCGTAAAAATCCGGCAGACGGTCGGCGGCGGCCGGGAAGAGGCCCGTCAAATCGCCGGCAAGGGGCTGGCGTCCGGCATTTCCAAACAGCAACTGTTGGAGCTGAAAATCGAGGAAAGCTTGGTGGAGGCCGAGGCTTTCGATTATCTCGCCATGGGACGGCCCGAGGGGCCGGGCTGTTATTGCTATGCCAATAATGTATTGAAATCGGCCTTGGAGACGCTGGCCGGCCATTACCCCTATGTGGTGCTCGATAACGAGGCCGGATTGGAAAACCTCTCGCGCCGGATCGTGCGCAAAGTGGATCTTTTGATCATGGTGTCGGACCCGTCCCGCCGCGGCTTGGAAACGGTGCGGCGCTTGCACGCGCTGGCGCGGGAAATGGGCGTGGCCTTCGACCGTCTGGCTTTGGTGGTCAACCGCCTGCGGCAGGAAACGCTGCCCGCGGAGGTCGAGGCCGTCCGCGCTGAAACCGGCGCCCAGGCGGTCTGGGGTTTGCCGGATCTCGCGGCGGTGGCGGAGCGAGCGGAGCGCGGCGAGTATGGATGCGACCTTCCGGCGGACAACGCGCTGGTGCGAAAAGTGGATGAGTTGCTGCGGGTTTTAGTGCCTGGCCGCGAAACTGGAGGATGATCAACGATATGACAACGGAGACGAAACCAACCAAAAAAGCGGAAGATCGCGCCTGGGATGCGGCCTCCGTTGCGGTGTTGAACAAGGCCGCGGCGGAGTGTATCGACACCTGCTTCAGCCGCATGGACACCCAGCAGAACCAATGCGCCTTCGGCAAACAAGGCATCTGTTGCCGGATTTGCTATATGGGGCCTTGCCGCATCACGGCGAAAGCCCCCCGCGGGGTGTGCGGCGCGGATGCCGACACCATTGTGGCCCGCAATTTGCTCCGCGAAGTGGCCGGCGGCACCGCGGCGCATTCCGACCACGGACGCCACCTGGCGCTGCTGCTCAAGCGCGTCGCCGAAGGGCAAGGCGGCGATTACCGGATCAAGGATGAAGCCGTCTTGCGCCAGGCGGCCCGCTGGTACCAGGTCGAAGAAAGCGGCCGGGCGGCGAACGCCGTGGCGCTGGATCTGGCCAAATTGTTCTTGAACGAGTTTGCCTCGCAGGAAGAGACGCTCCGGACTTTGGCGCTGGCGCCGCAGAAACGGCGGAGCGTCTGGGAAAAAGAAGGCATCCAGCCGCAGGGGATCGACCGCATGTGCGTGGAAGCCCTGCACCGCTCGACCATGGGCGTGGATCACGATTACGCGCATCTGCTGAGCCATGCGTTCCGAACCGCCTTGGCCGATGGCTGGGGCGGATCGCGGATTGCCACAATCGTGTCCGATATTCTCTTCGGTTCGCCCGCGCCGGTGCGCAGCGAGGCGAATCTCGGCGTGCTGGGCGCCAAAACCGTGAACGTGGTGGTCCATGGCCATGAACCCGCGCTTTCCGAAATGCTGGCCATTGCGTCGCAGGATGCGGACATGCTGGCGCTGGCGCGCGCGGCGGGGGCGGAAGGCATCACGCTGGCGGGCATTTGTTGCACCGCCAACGAAATTTTGATTCGCCGCGGCATTCCGATCGCCGGGAATTTGCTGCAACAGGAATTGGCGATCGTCACCGGCGCCGTCGAGATGATGGTGGTGGATGTGCAGTGCTGCATGCCCAGCTTGCCGACCGTGGCCGCGGCTTATCACACGGAAGTCGTTTCCACCAGCGCGATCGCCAAGACCCTTGGCACCACGCAGGCGGCCTTTGACGAGGAAAAGGCCCTGGCCTGCGCCAAGGACCTGCTCCGCCGCGCCATTGCCAACTTCAAGAACCGCCAGAGCGCCAAAGTCGCGATTCCGCCCTTGCGCTCGCCGCTGGTGGCCGGCTTTGGCGTCGAGGCAATCAAATATATGCTCGGCGGCCGTTACCGCGCCTCGTTTCGTCCGTTGAACGACGCCATCATGCAGGGCCGCATCCACGGCGTGGTGGGAATTGTCGGTTGCAACAACCCCAAGACGCGGGTCGATGAATACATCAACACCCTGACCAAGGCCTTGATCCAACGCAATGTGCTGGTGCTTAAGACCGGTTGCGCGGCGATTGCCTCGGCCAAGGAGGGACTCTTGACGCCCGAGGCGGCCTTGGAAGCGGCCGGGCCCGGCCTGCGCGAAGTGTGCGAAGCCATCGGCATCCCGCCGGTCTTGCACATGGGCAGTTGCGTGGACAATTCCCGCATCCTCGAGGCCGCCACGGAGGTCGTGCGGGAAGGAGGCTTGGGCGACGATCTTTCCATGATCCCGGCCGTGGGGGTGGCGCCGGAATGGATGAGCGAGAAAGCCGTGGCCATCGGCTTCTATTTTGTCGCCTCGGGCGTGGACGTCATCCTCGGGCATCCTTTCCGCATCGCCGGTTCGGCCAAGGCAACCCAATTCCTGAACACGGATGTCCGTGAATCGTTCGGCGCAAGCTTCCACGTTTGCGAAGACGCGCCCGCCGCCGTCGAGCGGATTTTCGAACTGCTCGACCAGCGCCGCGAAAAATTGGGAATCAACCGCAAGATGGAGCGCAAGCTCTTTGACATGAAAGACAGGAGAGGCGTATAATGTCTAAACTCATCTGCAGCAACGCCATCGATGGCGCCATCGAATGGGTGGCCCGGGCCGAAGCAAAACTGGCGGAGGCAATCCGCTCCAAAGGCGAAGCGTGTCCGGCGGCCTTTCCATCCACCGCGTATTTCCTGCCCATCATCTATTCGTTCCTGGGCCAAAAGGTCGCCACCCTCGGAGACATGCGGAGCATTCTGCGCCGCGCCAAGGAACTGCTCCCGGCGCGGCCGTCCCGGCAGGTCTGGCTGCCGTATTTGGGCAATACGCTGGATGCCGGCGTGGCCGCGCTTTTTGCGTGCGAGATTCTGGAAGCCTGCAAGTATGTCATCGGCCCCAACCCGGTGGAAGGCATTTGGCTGGGCGCGGCCAACGACGTGATCATGCGCGAGCGCGGCATCGAGTTCGTGGATGGAACGGCGCCGGGATTCGCCGCCATTGTCGGCGCGGCGCCGAACAAGGAAATCGCCGTGCAGATCGCCCGGGAATTACAGCAAAAGAATTTGTACGTGTTCATGGCCGGTTGCACGAATGGCGTGCAGTTCGCCGAACAGCTCGCCGAGGCCGGCGTGCAGCTGGGTTGGGAAACCCGACTGGTACCGTTCGGCCGCGATGTTTCGGCGGCGGTTTACGCCCTGGGGTTCGCCAACCGCGCGGCCCTTTCGTTCGGCGGCGTCAAGCCCGGCGATTACGAAGCCAACCTGAAGTATAACAAGAACCGTATCTTTGCCTTTGTGCTGGCGCTGGGCGAAGTGACGGCCGACAAATATGCCGTGGCGGCCGGCGCGATCAATTACGGCTTCCCGGTCATCGCGGACACCAACATCCCGCAGATCCTTCCCACGGGGGTGTGCACCTACGAGCATGTGGTATCCAACGTCCCCTACGAGAGCATGGTGGAACGCGCCCTGGAAGTCCGCGGCTGTAAAATCAAGATCGCCAAGGTGCCGATTCCCGTGCCCTATGGCCCGGCCTTCGAGGGCGAGCGCATCCGCAAGGCGGATGTTCATGCGGAGTTCGGCGGCAACCTGACGCCCGCGTTCGAATTCGCCACCTCCGTGGGCCTGGACCAGATCAATGACGGCGAGGTGGAAATCATCGGGCCGGATATCGACCAGGCGCCGGCCGGAACGGCGCTGCCTTTGGCCATCTGGGTGGAAGCGGCCGGGCGGAAAATGCAGCCGGATTTCGAGCCCATTCTGGAACGCCAGATCCATCACATGCTTAACGGCGCGGAAGGCATCTGGCACATGGGCCAGCGCGACATCGTCTGGACGCGCGTCTCCAAGGCCGGGTTTGCCAAAGGCCTGCGTCTGCGCCATTACGGCGATATCCTCCATGCCAAATTGTTGTCCGACTATCCCGCCATCGTGGACAAGGTCAAGGTGACGCTGGTGACGGACCGGGCGGAAGTCGAGAAGCGCCTGGCCGTGGCCCGCAAAGTGTATGACGAGCGCAACCGCCGGCTGGAGACCATGACCGACGATTCCGTGGATACGTTTTACTCCTGTCTGCTGTGCCAGTCCTTTGCCCCCAACCACGTCTGCATCATCACGCCCGAACGCCTGGGCTTGTGCGGCGCCTACAACTGGCTGGACGGCAAGGCGGCCTATGAAATCGACGAGACTGGCCCAAACCAGCCGGTGAAAAAAGGCGAATGCCTGGATCCGGTCAAGGGCGTGTGGAAGGGCATCGATGACTTCGTCTATGTGAACAGCCACAAGACCGTCCCTTCGTTCTGCGCCTATTCGATCATGGACAAGCCCATGACCAGTTGCGGCTGCTTCGAAGCGATTGTGGCCTATGTGCCGGAATGCAACGGCGTCATGGTGGTGAACCGGGAATTCCTGGGCGAAACGCCCGCCGGCATGACGTTCTCGTCCCTCGCCGGAAATGTGGGCGGCGGTCAGCAAACCCCTGGTTTCATGGGATGCGGCAAAGTGTTCCTGACATCGCGAAAATTCATGTTTGCCGAAGGCGGACACAAGCGCCTGGTCTGGATGCCCAAGGCGCTTAAAAAACTGCTGGCCGACGACCTGAAAAGACGGTTTACGGAACAGGGCGCCCCGGATCTCATGGACAAGATTGCCGACGAATCGGTCGGCAGCGATGGACAGACCGTCCGCGCCTTCATGGAAAAGGTGGACCACCCCGCGCTGCGCATGGACGACATGGCCACCTATGCCGAAGCGGCGCCCAAGGCGGAGGCGGCTCCCAGCACGCCGGCGCCCGCGGCGACACTCATGGAAACGGCGGCGGCAAAATCCCTTGCGCCAGAACTCACGCCCGGAAAACCGGACGAGGCCCCGGCATTGACGCCGGACCTGATCGCCCAGATCAAGGCGCAGGTGGCGCATGAAGTCAAGACGACACTCACACAAGAGATCGTCCGCGACATCATCGGCTCCTTGAGCCGTCAATTTCTGGGCGGCTCGAGTCCTGTTTTGCCGGCAACCGCTCCCGCGGCAATGCCCGCGGCGCCGGCGCCCGTTGCCGCCCGCGCGCCGGAGTCAAAAAAGCCAGGCGTTGCGGAGCGCCTGGCCGCTGTCCGGACATTTACCATCAAGAAAGAGGCCTGCGAAGTCCCGGTGTGGACCGTGAAACTCGGGGCCACCAAGGCCGAAGGCGGAACGCGCGGCCGCACCTATATGATCGGCGGCGCCAAAGCGTTGCCGTTTCACGGCTGGGAAGGCAAGGCCGCCAATCCGCCGCGCATTGCCATGGAAGTTTACGATGTGGTGAGTGAAAAGTATCCGGCCGTGTTGCGCGCGATTTACGGCGACCTGTTAAACGATCCGGCGGCCATGGCGCGTGAATGCGTGACCAAGCACGGGGCCGATTTGATTTCCGTGCGCTTGGACGGCACCCACCCGGAGCGCGGCAACCGCTCGCCGGAACAAGCCGTCGAAGTCGTCCAGTCCGTGCTCCGGGCCGTGGATGTGCCGTTGATTGTCACCGGCCACAACAATTTCGACCGGAACAATGAGGTCATGAAGGCGGTGGCCCAGGCGTGCGCCGGTGAAAACCTGCTCTTGAACTGGGTGGAACAGAACAATTACCGGACGATCGCCGGCGCGGCCATTGCCTACAACCATGCCGTCGTTGCGCAGGCGCCCATCGACGTGAACATCGCCAAGCAATTGAACATTCTGCTGACGAATATGGATTTGAAACCCGAGCGGATTGTCATGGACCCCATGACCGGCGCGCTGGGCTATGGCATCGAATACACCTATTCGGTCATGGAGCGCATTCGGCTGACCGGACTCGGCGGCGACAAGATGCTGGCCGGCCCGCTGATGGTCGCGCCCGGACCGGAATGCGTCAAAGTCAAGGAATGCAAGGCCGCGGAACGGGATTTCCCGGCCTGGGGTAATCTGGCCCAGCGCGCCGCGCTCTGGGAGCTGACCACCGCGCTCAGCCTGCTGTATGCCGGCGCCGACCTGCTTGTCCTGAACCATCCGGATGCCGTTCGGGAACTGAAGTCGGCCATCGCACAGTTGATGGAGGAATAAGGCGCGGCTAATCCGTTTTGCCAAAACCAAGAACCAATTTTTTTGGGCTAATTTAATCAAGCCTTCGGTTATTTTGCCGTTCTATCGAACGGCCACTACGCCGAATGGCCTGTCTGAACTCGGCCAGGGGTGTAGCTGCGGTTCGACAGAACCGCTGTGTTTTGAATTCACTTAACATCGAGAACGGAACAATATCCAATTCGACAACCAACGAGGTGACGCATGGCGCTTACCGGTTTGCAAATCCAAAAACTGCTCCCAAAAACCAACTGCAAGGAATGCGGCTCCAACACCTGCCTGGCCTTTGCCATGAAACTGGCGGCGAAAAAGGCGGACTTGTCCGCATGCCCTTACGCATCGGAAGAAGCCAAGCGCGTGCTCGGCGCGGCGAGCGAACCGCCGGTCCGGGAGATCGCGCTCGGCGGCGGCCGCCGGCTCAAACTGGGCGCGGAAACCGTCCTGTTTCGCCATGAAAAAACGTTCGTGAACCAGACCGCGCTCGCGGTGAATGTGAACGACACCGATGAACCCGCGGCGCTGGCAAAGACGTTGCAGGCCATTCGCGATTACGTGCTGGTGCGCGTGGGTGAAACCCTGCTGGTGGAGTTGGTTTGCGTGACCCAAAAAGGGAATAGCCCGGCCCGCTTTGCCGCGCTCGCCAAACAGGCGTGGGAGACCGTTAAGCGGCCGCTCATTCTGCGCAGCGCCGACGCGGACGCCCTGCGCGAAGCGGCGGCGGCCGTCAAAGGCTCCGGCAGCGTGCTGGCCCCCGCCACGCCGGAAGCCGCCCGCGCGCTGGCGGCGGTCGCCAAAGAAAACGGTCATGCCCTGGCCGTCACCGCGCCGGATTTGAACGATTTGACGGCGCTGGCCGCCGGCTTGAGAGCAGAGGGGTTCGGCGATCTGATCCTGCAGTTTCAGACGCATTCGCTGGCCGAACAATTCCAGACCAATACGATTGCCCGGCGCGCCGCGCTCAAGGACAATTACAAACCGCTCGGCTATCCCAGCCTCCGGTTCGTGGAAGGCGCCGAACTGCTCGCCTGCGCCACCCAGGCTGTCACGGAAATCTGCAAGTATGGCGGCATCTGCGTTCTGCCGGTTTTCGATCCGGCGCTCTTGGCCGTCCTTATGACCCTGCGCTTGAATCTTTATACTGACCCTCAAAAACCGATCCAGGTGGAGCCCAGGATTTACCCCGTGGGCGAACCCAAACCGGATTCGCCGGTGTTTGTGACCACGAACTTCTCGCTGACCTATTTCATTGTGTCCGGCGAAATCGAAAACAGCGGCACAAGCGCCTGGCTGGTGGTCCCGGAATGCGAAGGCATGAGCGTGCTCACCGCCTGGGCGGCCGGGAAATTCTCCGGCGCCTCGATCGGGAAATTTATCAAGGAGTCCGGTCTGGAACAACAAGTCACGACGCGTCACATCGTGATCCCCGGATATGTCGCGCAAATCAGCGGCGAACTGGAAGAAAGTCTCCCCGGCTGGAAAGTGCTCGTGGGGCCGCAGGAAGCCGCCGATATCGAGAGCTTTGTCAAGGCGCGGCTGGCATAGGTCCGCCCGGCCCCGAATTCGGGCGCGGCACGGCCGCTGCACATTCTGTGCTGAAGATAACCGACGTGAAGTCGGCTCTACATGAAATAGTTGTGGAATTAGCCGCATAATTTAATTTAATAGGAAATTGCTCTCGGGTAGGGCCGGACTGCCAGTCCGGCCTCAGTCACGGAAGAACGGCGGGAAGCGGATATGCCTATGGCATGACAATCGGTGTAGAGCCGGTTTTTCCGCCATAGGCGGATCCGCTTTTGGCGGAATACCGGCTATTCTGTCCGAAGATAGCCGACATAAAGTCAGCTCTACATGAAAAAGTTGTGGAGTTAGCCGCACAATTTAATCTAATAGGAAATTGCTCTTGGGTAGGGCCGGACTGCCAGTCCGGCTTCAGTCACGGAAGAACGGCGGGAAGCGGATATGCCTATGGCATGACAATCGGTGTAGAGCCGGTTTTTCCGCCAGAGGCGGATCCGCCTCCGGTGGAATACCGGCTATTCCGTCCGAAGATAGCCGACATAAAGTCGGCTCTACATGAAAAAGTCGCCCCGTTCCTCGGGGCCTAACTTGAACAGGTTGTTTATTGACGGCTCCTAAAGAAACCCTCCAAACAATGCCGCTTGTCACATTCCAACCTTCGGGCCGGACCGTACAAATTCCCCCCAAAACCGAGTTGCTGGATGCGATCCGGGCCGCCGGCGTTTCCATCGATTCGCCCTGCGGAGGACGCGGCACCTGCGGCAAGTGCATCGTCCGCATTGTCGCCGGCGCCGTGGATGCCGGCCAGAGCCTCGGGATGCTGCCCTCCGCCACGGTGGCGGATGGTTACGTGCTTGCCTGCAAGACCAAGGTGCAGGATTCCAACCTGACCGTGGAAATCCCAGCAATACAGGCGCGGGAAGGCGCGCAAATCGCCGCGGGCGATGAAACCATCCTGGTCCGCGGCGAGCTGCTCCCAAAAAACTGGGAATACGATTCCCTTTCCGTCAAGTGGTGCGTGGACGTGCCGCCGCCCCGGCTGGAAGACGGACTTTCCGACTTGGACCGGCTCACCCGCCGCATTCAGCGGGAATGGGGCGCCGTGGAATTGCATTACCCCTTGACGGTTATCCGCGAGGTGGCGAACGCGCTTCGCGCCCAGCAGGGCGTGGTGACCGCCACCTTGATCCGGACCCCGGAACGGATTTATGTGGTCCGCCTGGAAGCGGGCGACCAAACCACCAGCCATTATGGCATTGCCGTGGACATCGGCACCACCACGGTTTCGGTCCAGCTCGTGAATCTGGCGCTGGCGGAAATCGTGGGGACGCGCAGCGATTACAACGACCAAATCGCCTGCGGCCTCGATGTGATCGGCCGGATCAATTACGCCCGGCGGCCGGACCGGCTCCGGGAATTGCGCGAACGAATTCTGGCCACGATCAATCGCCTGATTTGCCAGGTAACGGAGCAGCAGGGGATCGCCCCGCATCTCGTCAGCAACGCCGTGCTCTCCGGCAACACCACGATGGTGCATTTGCTGCTGGGCCTGAACCCGGAATATATCCGGCTGAAACCCTACACCCCCACGGTTCTGGAAGTTCCCTACCTGACCGCCGCGGAAGTCGGCATCGATATCGCCCCGGATTCCTGGATTTATATTTCCCCGAGTGTCGGCAGCTATGTCGGCGGCGACATCACCGCCGGCGTGCTCTGCACGGATTTGGCGATGGACACCGCGGACGTTAACCTCTTTATCGATATCGGCACCAACGGCGAACTGGTGGTGGGCAACAACGAGTTTCTCCTTACCTGCGCCTGTTCCGCGGGCCCGGCATTCGAAGGCGGCGGGGTCGATTGCGGCATGCGCGCGGCCCTCGGCGCCATCGAGCGCGCGGAGGTGAACCCCGAGGATGGCGCCGCCCGCTATTGGACCATCGGCAATGTCCCGCCCAAGGGTATTTGCGGTTCCGGCATGATTTCCCTGCTGGCCGATCTGATCAAAACCGGCTGGCTCGATTTCGCCGGAAAACTTAACCGTGCTCGCCCGTCGCCCGCCATTAAAATCGAAGGACGCCACGCTCACTATATCATTGCGCCGGCCGGCCGCGACGGATTGACACACCCCGTTGTCATCAGCGAACCGGATATCGAAAATATCGTCCGCGCCAAGGCCGCCATCTATGCCGCTTGTTCGCTTTTGGTTCAGCACGCGGGCCTGACGTTCGGGGATTTGAAAAACGTTTACATCGGCGGTGGATTCGGACGGTTCCTCGATTTGGAGAAGGCCATGACAATCGGCCTGATCCCGGAACTGCCGCGGGAAAAATACCACTACATCGGCAATTCCTCCCTGCTGGGTTCCTATATTGTGCTGGTTTCGCAGGATTACCGCCAACGCCAATTGGAACTCGCCCGGCGCATGACGTATGTGGATCTCAGCTCGGATCCCCAATATATGGACCAGTACACCGGCGCGTTATTTCTGCCGCATACGGACCCGGCCCTGTTTCCCGGAGTTCATGCCGCGCTTCGTTCCAGCGGCATAACGCGTCCGGGATGAGCCGGCCTGAAAGAATTACGTCCGATCCAAAGCAAGGGCTCGGTTGCGATCCAAAGACATTCCCGCGTGACAGACCGGCGCCGGATGGATAGAATCCCGTGCCATGCAAGCCTCTGTTTTAAGACCGCACCCCGGCATAAACACCTTGGCTGTTCGCCGGGAGTACGAGCGCCGGTTCGGTTTCCGCACAGCCTTCACGGACACCGAAGGCCGGATCGGCGCCGGCGCCATCGATTGCGATTGTCGCGCCGCCCATGAACGCCAAGCCTTATGCCGCCGGATCGTGGCGGAATCGCTCCGCTGGGGCGAGCCGTTTATGGATCTATGCGCGTGCGAGCACATGCTATGGGGCATTCCGGTGATGGTCAACCAGCAGGTGCTCGGAGGGCTGGTCGCCTCGGCCAGCGCCGGCGATGGAAAACGCATGACGCATCTGCGCAAAGCCGCGGATGCGTTATTAACCCTGGCGGTTGAAAACAACCTGACCAACGCCGCCCTGCTGACCGCGAACAGAGCCAAGGCGGACCGGGAACGGCAGAAAGCCGAGGCGATTCACGATTCCAAGACCGTGGATTACGATTATATCCGCTCCGTATATCTGCAGGAAGAGCCCGCCCTGATCGCCGCCATCCGCGAAGGCGAGCGCGGCGCGGCGCGCGCCATCATCAATCGTGTATTGGTCGGCATTTATTTTCTCGGCCGGCGCCGGCTCGATCTTTTGAAAAGCCTTGTATTGGAACTCGTGGTCATGATGTCGCGCGCCGCGGTCGAAACAGGCGCGGATCCCGCGGAAATACTCGGCAGTCATTATCGCAGTCTGGTGGAATTGGACACAATCCTGGACGATGAAACCCTAACCCGCTGGCTGGCCGGCATCCTGGAACGAATCATGGATGCCATCCGCGACAAGCGGCGTTACCCCAGCACCATCTTGCTGGGCCATGCGCTTCGGCATATGCGGGAGCATCTCGCCGGCGATATTAACCGCGACCAGGTGGCCAAGGTGGCGGGACTTTCGCCAAGCGTGTTTTCCCATCTCATGCGCGAACAACTCAACACTTCCTTTACCGAGTTGCTCACGCAATACCGGGTGGATCGCGCCGCCGAACTCCTGGCCCGGGCCACGGACCCCATCTCGGAAGTGGCCTTGACTTGCGGCTTCCCGGATCAAAGTTATTTCACCAAAGTCTTTAAGAAGCGCATGGGAAAAACCCCGTTCGTTTACCGCCACGAACATGCTCCGGCCCTGACGGTCCCCGCAAAATGAATTTCCACCCAAGTTTGCGCGCGCGGTCTCGCGAGGAAAGTGGTACCCCGGAGAGGATTTGAACCTCCGACCTGCCGATTAGGAATCGGCTGCTCTGTCCAGCTGAGCTACCGGAGTATAAACGCCTTACGGCAACGGCAAGCTACCATAGCGCACGGGTAATTGACAATCACGCAGAAATCAGATTTTCCGGCGGGATTCGAGGAAATCGGTTTCGTCACGGCGGGTCCAGGTTTTGACGCGCAACAGTTCCATCGAGGAAATCTGCGGATAGAGCACGATCTTGCCCTCCACGGCGGCGGCCTTGATCAGCTCAAGGGCCTTGGGAAACCGGTCAAGACTGCCGACCATGTCCAAGTGCAGGCCGGGATCGAACTCGCCGGCCGCCACCATGCGCAGGGCCTCGGCAACATCCGCCGGACTGCCCCCACTCGACCCGCACAGGCGGATTTCATCGTAGTGCACGCGGAGGGTATCGAGTTCGATCGTGTGTTCGCCGCGCTTCAATCCGCCAAAGAGATTCAACACGCCGCCCTTGGCCAGCCACTGCTGGCTCGCTTGCTGTACGTTGCGGATTCCCACGGCGGCGATGATATCGTCGGCGCCCTTGCCGTTACTGACCTGCTTGATGAGCGCCAACCCTTCGGCCGAGAGCACGGCATGCAGTTGGGTGCCGGCCTGTCTGGCTTTGGCCGTCAAGCTCGCGCGGACGCACGCCAGGCGTTGCTCGATGACATCCATGACGATCAGGTGGCGCGGCGCAAAGCGCAAGGCGGCCTCGGCATGCATCCGGCCCATGGGCCCCGCGCCAATGACCACGGCGACGCCGTCGCGCAAAAGACCCAACTGCGGGACGCGCGGCGCGGTCGGCGATTGCTGGTGGATATGGATGTGCCGGTCCTGGGCTGAAATCACGCAGGAAAGCGGCTCGCACAAGGCCCCGGCAAAGAAGGGAATGGCGTCGGAAGGCAATGGCAGGAGACAGTCGGCGGCAATGGCTTCTTCAGTGATCAACATATATTCGGCCAGGTGCCCGGGAAGGGAATAACCGATCGCCACTTTTTCCATGCCCGCGCCGCCATTGCGGAAGCGTTCGCGATGATTGATCGGCGGGTGATCCACCGCCGGCTGGGTGGCATAGCGCCGGCCGATGGCGTACTTGGCCGCCACGTTTTTTCCGGCCTGAACAACAGTCACACAGCCTTCATCGCCGAGAATGACGGGGTACTTAGCCAGATCCCAGCCATTGATGAAGGTGTGTTCGCTGCCCTGGGCCACCAGTTTGAGAATGGAAGAACAGACCCCCGCGGCATCCACGCGCACCAGCGCCTGGTTGTCGTTGGGCCGAGGGACCGGCACGGTATCCACATGGATGTTCTCGAACCCGGCGCCGTGCAGACGCACGGCTTGCATGGTGGCGGGAATGGGCGATGGTGAATGGTTCATGGGAAATGGGGATTCGTTTTCCGTTTTTTCGTTCTTGGTTCTTCCACTACGCAAAACACTCCATGTGCTGTTCCATGAAAAGCGTTGGGCTTCTTACCCCTTCTTCTTGAAGTCCGCCGTGATCCCGAGTTCTTGTACTCGCTGGGCGGCAAGCCTTTCGAGTCGTCTTGCCTGGGTCAGGAGAGTGCGCCGTAGGCCGTCGGATACATCACGCTCACTGATGACACGAGCAAGATTGGCAATGGTGGTTGCGCGTCGGGCAATACGGACATCGGGATGTTTGCGTTGACGGTAAATGGTAATGTCCCGTCGGTTGTTAAAATAAAGTGACGGTTTCCAGTCTAGTCCGATACAATCGGATTGGATAAAAACAAAAGAAAGGAAACCGTCATGAGAGCAGATCTTATCAAAGCGGTATT
>Ga0172380_10000191_pt1 | contig 133620 bp, 121 predicted proteins | sample Leawe162metaG_FD_119747 | JGI IMG/M metagenome (GOLD analysis project Ga0172380, IMG submission 119747) | Leachate microbial communities from a municipal landfill in Southern Ontario, Canada - Leachate well 162 metaG | ecosystem: Engineered > Solid waste > Landfill > Unclassified | place... | reverse complement strand
TGGAACCACCTGATCCCATCCCGAACTCAGAAGTGAAACGCAAACGCGCCGATGGTAGTGTGGGGTCTCCCCATGTGAGAGTAGGTCATCGCCAAGCGCCTAATTATCTCATTGAGATGTAACCAAGCCAGCTGAATAAGCTGGCTTTTTTGCTTTTGTAATCTGTAACATTATTTGCACTAATAGCAATGCTGCCGACTGTAAGTATTGCTATTAGCTTTGTTGACGAGTCTTTTCTTCCCCTCAATACACAAGCTTTGCTTCCAGATTTTTCACTATTCATCGATAAAAAAGCAGCCAGAAGGCTGCTTTGAGGTGGTACTTTCGCATTAGGTTGCTTAAGCTTCTTTAAGCCACTGGGCAGCACGTTTAGCAAAGTAAGTTAAAATACCGTCTGCGCCTGCGCGTTTAAAGCAGAGTAGGGACTCCATGACGATGGCCTTTTCGGCTAACCATCCATTCTGGATTGCTGCCATATGCATGGCGTATTCACCACTGACTTGATAGGCGAATGTTGGCACTGCAAGTTCAGTTTTAACGCGATGCACTATATCTAAATACGGCATACCTGGCTTAACCATCACCATATCGGCTCCTTCTTGGATATCGAGTGCGACTTCATGCAAAGCTTCGTCACTGTTCGCCGGATCCATTTGATAGCTATGCTTATTGCCACCTTTGAGGTTACCCGCTGAGCCTACGGCATCACGGAATGGACCGTAGTAGTTTGAAGAGTATTTTGCCGAGTAAGCCATGATTTGGGTGTTGACGTGGCCTGCTGCTTCTAATGCTTGGCGAATCGCGCCAATACGGCCATCCATCATGTCCGATGGTGCAATGATGTCAGCTCCAGCATCGGCGTGTGACAGTGCTTGCTTCACTAAAATCTCGGTGGTGATATCGTTAAGGATATAACCCGTTTCGTCTATGATGCCGTCTTGACCGTGAGTGGTGAAAGGATCTAGTGCCACGTCAGTCATGATGCCGAGCTGTGGAAAGGCTTTTTTTAGCTCGCGCACTGCACGTTGCACTAGGGCATCTGCGTTATAGGCTTCTTCTGCCATTAATGTTTTTTTCTCTGCAGGTGTCACAGGGAAAAGTGCGATCAATGGGATACCTAACTCAACCAGTTCTTCAGCTTCTTTCAGTAGCAAGTCTATCGAGTAGCGTTCAACACCGGGCATAGAGGCTATTTTTTCACTGCGATTAGTGCCTTCTAGAATAAACATTGGGTAAATCAAGTCATTGACCGTTAGATGATTTTCGGCCATGAGGCGACGGCTAAAATCATGTTTACGCATGCGGCGCATTCTACGCTGAGGGAAGGCACTGGTAATGATATTCACATTTGACTCCTAATTAGGTACTGGTCTTACTTGATCCGACAAATACAAGCTGACTTGATTACGCCCACCGTTTTTTGCTTGGTAGAGGGCTTTATCTGCTTGTTCTAGTAATTTAGTACTGTGTTGATCGTGGGTCACTATATCGGCACTGACTCCGATACTGATAGTCAAAGGTATCGCTTCACCTTCCCATTCAAAATGAATAGAGGCAACAGCGTCTCTTATTGTTTCAGCAACTTGGAGAGCACCTTCTGCAGTTGTATTAGGAAGGATGATAGCAAATTCCTCCCCCCCAAAACGTGACACTAGATCCGTTGGCCGTTTTAAATGGTGCTGTAATGTTTGAGCTATTGTACGTAATGCTTGATCGCCTGCAAGATGACCGAATCTGTCGTTGATCAGCTTGAAGCGATCAATATCAAGCATTAACAGTGCTATGGGTGTTTCTTGTCTGCGACTGATCCGGCTTTCAGCGATCAAACGTTTATCAAAGGCACTGCGGTTTTTGACCCCTGTTAAACTGTCGATAGTGCTTTGTTCTGTGAGTTTTTGATTCACCTCATGCAATTCTCTGAGGGTGATTTCCAGTTCTAAAGTCCGCTCTTGCACCATTTGTTCGAGTTTCTCATTGCTCTCGGCTTCCGCTTTTAGGGCTTCTTCCCGCGCACTACGAATTTTCTGTGCTTGTTTCAAGGCTTCTTGCTGGATACGTAGTTTAGCTTTGCGCTCATCGTTATAGCGGATGGCGAGCACCAGAGACATGAAGATAATTTCAAAAGTCAGCCCAAGCATCACAGGCGTTTGCGGTTTTAAATTGAGGTCAATCACGCTGAGATATAGCAAGCTACTGATGCAAGCTCCCGTCAGCATACTCACCCAGCCAATAGTGTACATACGTGCCAGTTTATGGCCATTGATGGCCTGAGTAATGGCAAAGACCATGAGGACCAAGCTGAGTACAGCAACGGAAATGATCTCGATATAGAGCGCCGTTCCATATTGGATAAATGGTGTGGCGAGTCCAACACAGAGGATATACACAGCACTATAGCGACAAGTGAGTAACATACGGCGGTTTAAATATTTGAGCTGTAATATTTTTTCAGTAAACATTAACGCAAATGCCATAACGATTGGCAGTAAAAACGGCACCATCACTTGCTGTAATAGCGGCCAGTCTGGCCAGAGGAATCGGAAGGCAAAACCGTTAATCGTGGCAACGAGTAAGGTCATACTAAGGACATAGCCAGAGTAATAGCTGTAGCTGAATGAGCCCGATGCTATGGCGATAAAAAGACTAAAAATGCCAATTGCGGCAAGTACACCGAGTTGGAATCCATGCTCAACGGCGGTAGATTCGGCAATTTGAGCTAAGTCATTAGAAGACCATAGGTTTAATGGTACTGCAGCACTACCTTCAGTTTGAATATGCAGATAGAAAGTATGGGAGTCATCTGTGTTGATCTTGAAAGGATATAGGAAAATATTACTCAAGAATGGTCGATCCTCATAGGGGAATATATCACCCATCAGCACAGTATTCATGAGTTTATTATTGACTAAATGGTAGATTGTTACCTTGTCTAACAAAGGGTTATCTAGCGCTAAAATGCGCGAAAGTGTTTCGTCAGGGCTGGTTAAGCTGAAACTGAGCCAAAAATCATGGCCGCTGAGTTTTTGAATGTCTTTATTGGTAAAGTTATGCCAATCAGTTTTTGGCAAAGCTTGTATTTCGGCCAGTTCTTTTGCTGGTGTAGGGTGGCTGACCATTAACCAAGGCGTAAGGTTTAAAGGCGTCGTGGTTGACTCGTCAATGCTCAATAAGGTTGCCAAGGCCTGTGTTGGGCATATCCATAGCCACATCAAGAATATGAGTGGCATGTTTTTGTTAAGCATGGATTCGATCCAAATTAAAAAACGCTAAGCTATTTTGGTAGCAACGTTTTGCAAACTCATCCGCATTTTCTCCGCGTAGGTTTGCAATATAATTTGCGATATAAGGAAGGTATTCGGGCTTGTTTTTGCTCGATTTAGGCTTGGGCTGCATACTACGGGGGAGTAGGTAAGGGCTATCTGTCTCGATTAAAATGCGATTCTGCGGAATAAAGGGAACGAGTTGCGCTAGTTCTTGGCCGCGTCTTTCATCGCAGACCCAACCTGTTATGCCTAAGTGTAAATCGAGGTCAATATAGGCTTCCATCTGTGCGTGAGTGCCTGTGAAACAATGCAAAAGCGCGCCACTAAGCTGTGGGCGATATTCCCGCAGGATAGCAATAAAGTCTTCGTGGGCATCGCGTTCGTGCATTAGCACCGGCATTTGGAGTTCAACGGCTAAGGCGAGTTGGGCAATAAAAGCTTGGCGCTGGATAGGTCTCGGGGAGAAATCACGATTGTAGTCTAAACCACATTCGCCAACGGCAACCACTTGCGGTGCGTGGCAGAGTTCAGCTTGTCGAGCGTTTGAGCCATCATGCCAACCACTGGCATGGTGGGGATGCACACCAGCAGTGCAGTAAAGTTGATTAGGATATTGTTCGCAGACAGCAATGGCTGCCGCACTTTCAGTTAAATCGCTGCCAATAACAATTAACGGCGAAACCCCTTGGTCCGCCGCTGCTTGTATTATCGATACAGTATCTTGTTCGAGTGCGCTGCCAAGTAAATTGACAGCGATATCTATGTATGAGGGCATTATTTTAGGCGTTTTACCCGAACCTTGGCATTGCGATCATCGGTACCCATTAAAAAAGAACCTAAAGCGGCTTTTTCAATATAGACAGTTTCACCTTGCTTAACATTGTACTTACGGCCATCAGTTTGTTTCCATACCTGACCGTTAGTGAAAGTCACTTTAATGTCTCCGTAGGCATCTTCAGCTATAGATTGAATCTCTAAATAAATCTTATCGACAGTATTTTCTTGAACACGCTTGGCTTCCATCCCAAAGTCATCGGCAATTTTTGCCGTTGGCGCTTGGGGTGCGGTTGCCACTATCGCTGCTGCAGTCGTAGGGGCTGCAACTGTTGCTACTGTAGTCGGTATCGTTTGAGTGCTAATGGTGTCAGCTTTTACGCTTTCTGCTAGCTTGTCATAGCAAATCAAGCGGTCGAGTTTATCGGCGGTTGTTGCACATTGGGTTAACTGTTGTTCAATGCTGGCATTTGCTTGGACAGATACAAGCATTATCGCTGCCGTGATAAGAGTTAAGCGCATGAGAATGTTCCTTATTATATTATTCCCCTAACGCCTTCGAGGACGTTAGTCGTTTGTTTGTTCAGTATCTTCGTCTGACTCGTCATCTGGTTTGCTGTAGAAACGAGCCGCTAATAAACCGCCTTCGAACAATAACAGCATTGGTACAGCAAGCATAGTCTGGGAAATCACATCCGGTGGGGTTAATAGCATGCCGACGACAAAGGCGCCTACTATGATATAAGGACGTTTTTGCTTGAGATCTTCAGGTGTCGTGACACCTGACCAGCAGAGTAAAACAACGGCAATGGGGATTTCAAAGGATAGACCGAAGGCAAAGAACAGCTTCAGAATAAAGTTAAGGTAACTGGTAATGTCTGTCGCAACTTGAACTCCCTCTGGCGCATTGTTAGCAAAAAAACCAAAAACAACAGGGAATACAAGATAATAAGCAAATGCAATACCGAGATAAAACAATAAGGTACTGCTGAATAGCAGTGGCATCACTAAGCGTTTTTCATGTTTATATAAACCCGGTGCCACAAAGGACCAAATTTGAAATAACACGTAGGGCACTGCCACAAAAAATGATAAAACGAGGGTTAGTTTGAAAGGTGCAAAAAATGGTGCAGCGACATCCGTCGCAATCATGCTGCCACCAAGAGGTAAAGACTGCATTAAAGGTATTGCCATGTAGTGGTAGATATCATTTGCCCAGTACACACTACAAATGAACACTAATAACACACTGGCAATGGATTTTAGCAGCTTGGACCTAAGTTCAAGCAAATGGCTGATAAGTGGCTGCTGTTGCGACATGAATTATCCGTTGGCTTTCGGGTTAGAACTGGTATCCACGCCCTGAGATGGCTCACTTGAAGTAGCGGGAGAAGCCGATGTTTGACTCGCCTCTACAGTGGCTGTTGGATTAGTTTGGCTAGCTTGAACTGGATTCACTTGAGCAGGAGTGTGAATTTGATTCTCAGGCTCAGGGGTGTCTTTTGACGGATCCTGAACTTGATAAGGGCGGTTCACTGACTGTGCCGCTTGCTTTAGTTGCTCAATAGACTCTTTGAGTTCAGGTGAGAGGTTAGATAAACCTTTGCTCTCGGCTTTTTTAAGATCGGCATGCAACTGCTCGATCTTCAGCTCCTGCTCAAGTTCTTCTTTTACCGAGTTCGCCATGCGTTTCATCGCACGGATCCAACTCGTTACCGAACGCACCGCAACCGGTAGACGTTCGGGGCCAAGAACCACTAGCCCCAAAACACCGATCAGCAGCAGCTCCATAAAGCCGATACCGTCAAACATAAAGAGTTACGCCTGTTCTTTGTTAGACTCAGGTTTCTTTTCAGTCGCCTGTTGAGTTGTTTGCGCTGTTTTAGCCGCTTCGGTGTCTTCTAATGCCTTCTTGTCTTCTTCTGAAGACATGGCGTTTTTGAAGCCTTTAACCGCACCACCTAAATCACCACCCAAAGAGCGTAATTTCTTAGTTCCAAACAACAAGACAACGATTAACGCAACGATAAGCAGTTGCCAAATACTAATACCACCCATGAAGGTATCCTCTTAATTGATATCGGTTCTATTATGAACCTCTGATTAATTAGTGCTAGCTAAAATTTGCGATTCTTTGGCCTAGATCGCCATCCTACAAACCACAATATCATGCCTGAAATTAGACAAACATAAGGGGTCCATAGTGTAGCGTCTCTATTAATCAATAACGTGCCACAGATCAATAAAACGGCAGAAGTGATAAGCAAGTAGTTACTCTTGTGTGCCTGCTGCTGATATTTCAAATACTTATCTAGCATTTGTTGCTGAGAACTCAGCAATTTCCTGCCTAACTTAAGATTATCGTAAATTAGTTCAGGGAATTCAGGTAGTTTATCAGCCCAATATGGCAGTTTTGTGGATACCTTTTTAAACATAGCTTTAGGACCGACTTGGTCGGCCATCCACTGCTCTAAAAAGGGTTTGGCGGTTTGCCATAAATCCAACTGCGGATACAGCTGACGGCCTAAGCCTTCGATGTAGAGTAAGGTTTTTTCCAACAATACCAATTGCGGTTGCACCACGATATCGAAGTGGCGCGCAGTGCGGAATAATTCCAGTAACACATGACCAAAGGAGATCTCGTCGAGCGGCTTGTTGAACATAGGTTCACACACCACTTTGATGGCCTGTTCGAAAGCTTGTAGATCGGTTTTTTCCGATACCCAGCCAGACTCAATATAGAGCTGGGCGATTCTGTGATAATCGCGATTAAAGAAGGCGAGGAAATTTTCGGCGAGATAGCGCTTATCGACTTCGCTGAGTGTGCCCATGATGCCGCAGTCGAGCCCAATGTAGTATGGGTTCTCAGGATGATCGCGGGAAATAAAGATATTGCCCGGATGCATGTCGGCGTGGAAAAAGTTATCGCGGAATACTTGGGTAAAAAATAGTTCAACACCCCGCTCGGCCAATAACTTAAAGTTGGTACCTTGCGCTTTAAGGGCGGCAATATCCGAGACAGAAATACCGTAAATACGTTCCATCACCATCAGGCGTGGATAGCAAAACTCTTCATACACATAAGGCACATAGAGCGCATCTGAGTTGAGGAAGTTGTTGCGTAGCTTGACTGCGTTTAAGGCTTCGAGCTTAAGGTTTAACTCGCCTAAAATGGTCACGCGGTAATCTTCGATCACTTCAGCAGGGCGCAGGCGGTTACCTTCACCGAGGAGGTATTCAATCAGTTTGGCCGTTTGCGACATCAACTGCAGATCGGCTTGAATCTTGGCTTCTACATTCGGGCGTAGCACCTTAAGTACGACGTCTTTGCCGTTAGATTTGAGGGTCGCGGTATGCACCTGAGAAATAGAGGCTGAGGCCAGTGGTGTTTCATTAAAGTCATCGAATAGGGATTCAATCGGCGCTTTTAGCTCAGCTTCAATCGCTTGGCGGGCAAGTGTACCATCAAAGGGCGGCACTTTGTCCTGTAGCATGGCCAATTCACTGGCCCATTCATCGCTGAGTAAATCGCGGCGGGTTGAGAGCATTTGCCCAAGCTTGATATAAACGGGACCGAGTTCCTGCATCGCCAGTTTTAAGCGTTCGCCACCGGGCTTATTTTTATGCTTATTGCGGATCCAGAATAGGCTGTTACGGGCGAGCTTAAAGTACCAAGGTGTCATCTTTGGCGGCAATACGTCATCTAACCCGTACTGAAGTAAGGTCTTGATGACGTGGTAACCGCGGCGGATACTGGCAAAGGTCATGGCTTAATTTGGTCTCTTAATTGGGCAATCCGTTGTTCAATCGCGCGAGTGTCGGCAATTAAATCATCCATTTGATCGCGAAAGTGCATTAACTCAATTGGGTGCGGTGCGAGGCGATACTCTTCAACTGCGAGTTGCCCTAAGTGGGAGCGGGTTTTACGCAACACTTCGAGTGCAAAGTCTTTTGCCTGATGGCTAGAACAGATGAGTTTGTGAGTGGGACCATCACCTAAATAACGGGATATTGGCTCGGCAAAGTCAAATTCGATACCGCGTAGATATTGGCTAAAGCTTTGTAATAAATTGAGATCGCCCTCAAGCTTGAGTTTATCTTGCTTGATTAGTTCAGTCAGGTTTGCGCCTTCGGACACGCGATAAAGCGTCGTCGCATCGGCATGTAGACTGACATCGACATCGCCTTCATAGCGGCTCAGTACTTGGATCTCTTTGGCAAACACTAAATAGAATGGCCAGCTGAGCTGCGATAATTGGATACGAAACACTTTGCCATGCAACTGGCGCTGGCGCGAATAATCGTCGCCCGCTTGGGCCTGAAGTTTTTTCAGACCCGTTTCAATTGCGGCGCAGGCAAGCAGCACAACTTCTTGCGGCATCATTAGAATTTATAACCACGGTGCAATGCGACAATGCCGTCGGTCATGTTGGTGTAGTCGACTTGTTCAAAGCCTGCATCAACCATCATTTGTTTTAATGTGTCTTGATCTGGGTGCATGCGGATCGATTCAGCCAGATACTCGTAGCTGTCGGCATCTTTAGTGATGAGCTCACCCATCTTAGGTAAGACTTTGAAGCTATATAAATCATACACTTTACGCATAATTTCATGCTGAGGCTTAGAGAACTCTAGCACTAATAACTTGCCACCAGGCTTAAGCACGCGATTCATTGAACGCAGCGCCGCATCTTTATCGGTCACGTTACGCAGACCAAAGGCGATGGTAATGATGTCGAAGTGGTTATCGGGAAACGGCAATGCTTCGGCGTTGGCTTGCACATAACTGACATTGTTGACTATGCCCTTGTCGCGCAACTTAGTGCGCCCGACTTTTAACATGGAATCGTTAATGTCAGCTAAAACCACTTCACCTTTATCGCCCACTAAGTGAGAGAATTTTGCGGTTAAGTCACCTGTACCGCCGGCCAAATCGAGCACTTTCATGCCAGGGCGGGCGCCAGAGACTTCAATGGTGTAACGTTTCCAAAAACGGTGAATGCCGAAGGACATCACATCGTTCATTATGTCGTACTTAGCGGCAACAGAATGAAACACGCCGGCAACGAGTTCAGCCTTTTTATCGGCCTCTACGGTTTTGTAACCAAAGTGGGTACTTTTAGATTCGCCCTCAGACATCAATGTGTTCCTATTGTTTTGCAATGTATTAGTTGCGAGTGTAAGCCATCGCCTGCATTTGCTGAATCTTTGATCTATCACTCTGTGATCGAGCTAGTAAACTAACTGCAATGCCTTAGCTTGAGGCACTCCTGAACAGTCGTAGGATTAAGTGCTTAGCGACCACGTAAAATGGACAGGCATTAGACCACAATATCAGGATTTGGTGAATAGCTTAGCGCCCAGTTGGGTGCAACTGGTTATATTCATTGTGCCAAAAATTGCATGCGAGCCTGCACATAAGCGTAGATAAGCTCGCTTAGGCTTTGGCCTACATCCCTGAATCCGGCTTCAATTCCCGCTTCGTGGCAACTTGGTGCAGCCTCGGCTAAATGCAAATAAGCGCATGGGCAGTGGCGGGCGATATAGCTGACATAATGCGCCGCATCGAGCAATGGCACACCTGCAGCGGTTGAAGCGCTACTGGGCATTTTAGCGATAGCATCTACGTCAAGTTCTAATCCTACGGGTAAACCTGTGTCATTTAGTTTGGCGGCGATTTCAAGTAAAGCTTGGCCAAGGCTGATTTCACGGCGAACCCAAATTTGTTGCAAGCTATGCCAAGTGCCCCCAAATTCGCTGAGTTGGCTTAGGTTGGCTTCGCTGTTTTTTAACTCGTGTAAACCCAGTACATGATAGCAACCTAAGGCGCCGCGATCGGCAGCGTAACTAAAACCATTGCCGCTGTGACGACCTTCGAGCAGACGAAAATCCGAATGAGGGTCAAGATTCACCGCGGCGACTTGGCGTTGGTAGTGGCCGTAGGTTGCCATCAACAAACCATAGGCATTGTTGTGGCCGCCGCCGATGAGTATGGGTTCTAAACCCGCTTTTAAAATCGCACTGACGATGCGGATCACGCGCTCATCGAGTTGTTCCACTGCATCGCGTAATTCATCTAAGGTGACGTCACTGTTAGCTGTTGTATTGCTCGTAGTTTGTTGCTGCAGATCGGCGGTGTTCACTTGGCCTAACACTAGGCATTCGGCGCCAGAAAGAAAACGATTCGATTGTAAATTGAGCCATTGGCGCATACTGGTTGTGAACGCATCGGTTGCACCGCCGCGGCCTAAATTGGCACGTGGGCCTATATCTTCACCAACGCCGATAATGGCAAAGCATGCACCGTGAGCTTTTGCAGTGGCGAGTATTGCCTCTAACGTGTGTTCGTGATTGGCCAGATGGACGCATTGGCCTAGCTTAGTTTCGCCCGTTCTTGTGCTGACGAGTGAGGCGATATCGGTATGGGTAAAAGGAATAAATTCAGGCATAGATTGATATTCTTATTCGGCCAGAGTCGAGCTATTGTGGCCAGAGTAGGGCGAGGATTCAATGGGGAAACGCTGAAAATAGTGAATAAAAAAGCCAGCTTAGCTGGCTTTCTTGACTGAACAGTGAGATTACTCAATGTCGAGTGGTTCAGGTGATAAAATCACGCCTGTGTTATCAGCATAAATGTGATCGCCGGGTAAGAAAGTCACACCGCCAAAATTGACTGGAATTTCCACTTCGCCCACTGAATTGCCATCAGCACCCACTGGAATTGAGGCAAGGGCTTGAATACCAATGTCTAATTCTTCCAATGCATCCACATCGCGCACAGAACCGTAAACGATAATGCCTTCCCAGTTGTTGCTAACCGCAAGTTCTGCGATAGCGCCATCGATCAGCGCACGGCGTAATGAGCCACCGCCATCAATGAGTAAGACTTTACCTTGGCCATCCTCTTGTAGGACTTCGGTAATTAGGCCGTTGTCTTCAAAGCACTTGATGGTGCTAATAGAACCGCCAAAAGAGCTACAACCACCGTAGTTACTGAACATGGGCTCGACTACATCTACGACATCTAAGTACATGTCACATAGTTCTGAGGTGTTGTATTCCATATTTACACTCCTATTGATCCGCGTTGCGTACAGTTTAGCGAGTTTACGCCAGTATAAAAGGGATTATTGAAAAGAAAAGTGTTATCAATCACGGTATTGTTGCCACTTGGCTGTTAACACATCTGTAGTAAATTTTCGTCACACTATAGAATTTATTCGGTAAAACTTGATATTGGTCATTAAATAACGGTTTTTTATTACAACTCTGTTGCGCACTTTGGTATTATATCCCAAGTTTAAATTAACTTACTTAACTTAATTTGCTTTAGGGGCATGGACCCCCCGTTACGCTTATGGACGGTAGAGGGCCTTCGAGAGGTGCCTATGGAAGCTGTAAATACGATTGAAATTATTGGTTATTTTGCCTCTATAATGGTGGCGATCTCTCTAATGATGAAGAATATCATTTGGTTGCGATGGTTGAATTTTGTAGGATGCACCCTGTTTGTGGTTTATGGGGTGTTTATTTCTGCTTGGCCTGTGGCCGGCATGAATGCGTTTGTTGCTTGTATTAATATTTACCATTTGACAAAAATTTACCGTGCTAAGGCAAATACTCCCGCCGCAGCCTAAGTTTTATTGGATTGTGTTGCTCTTGAGATTAACGTTTAGAGCAACACAATATCCTGTCTCAGTCCTATCGCTATTTCTAAATAAATCCCTTAGCCCCAGCATAACGTCTCTAGAATCCTTCTAGATCAAAACCTCAGCCATGCTTCTTGTCATAAAACCTTCGAGCAGATGTCACTTAGCCGTCACAGGTCTTTCTTAGTCTCAAGCTATCTAATAGTGCTTTAGCTAATGTGATTTAGGTTTAACTATTAGCAAACAGTAAATTAGCCGTGAGCAGTCAATAACGAATTCAATCGTGAATAGAGCCTTGGTGAGTCGGTTGGTTTCAGACTAAGCACTCTAAGCGTCGTCGAGAGAATGCACAGATTAACATCACAGTAAAACTCGCTGGTATGCCAGCAAGGAGCCTGTTTTATGTTGAGTTACGTTGCAGACTTAGATAAGCGAATGTTTTGCCATATCGTGAGCTTCACCCAGCACCATGGTTTATATGCCCATGCAAAGCGGGTGTCAGCGAGTGGCGATGGGCATGTGTATTTATATTTGTCCGTGGGTTTGATGCTAACGCACGCTCAAGGACAGGCTCTATTTAATTTGATGTTAGCGAGTTTTTTGGTTGAGTTACCTCTGTATTTACTATTGAAAAATAGTATTCGTCGGACACGGCCATGCCATGCATTAGTGGGATTTGAGAGTGGTTTTGAACCATCGGATCGTTTCAGCTTACCGTCTGGTCATACAGCTGCGGCCTTTGTGATGGCAACGAGCGTGGCACAAATTTATCCTGCGGCGGCTCCTGTGGCGTATTTATGGGCTTTTAGCATAGGGGGCTCACGTATTGCACTTGGCGTGCATTATCCCTTAGATATTCTGGCGGGAGCCTCATTGGGAATTGGGTCGGTATTGCTGGTTCCTCCAGTGATTTAATTCAAATATGCGCCTGTTAATCATTTCATTAGTGGGAATTCTCCTTCACTCATCAGTTTAAGGATACGTAATGCGAATACTCTACGGAGTTCAAGGCACAGGGAATGGCCACTTAAGTCGTGCACGCGTCATGGCTAAAGCATTGATGAAACAAGATATTGAAGTGGACTTTCTATTTTCGGGGCGTAAGCCTGATCAGTTTTTCGATATGGAGTGCTTTGGCGATTATCGCGTTCAAGCGGGAATGACGTTTGCGACGCACTCCGGGCGCGTGAATGTGCCACAAACTGTCCGGCAAAATTTGTCCTTGTCGTTATTTAAAGATATTAAAGCATTAGATCTTAGTTGCTACGATTTAGTGCTCAACGACTTTGAACCTGTGTCGGCTTGGGCTGCGCGGCGCCAAGGCGTGCCATCCATTGGTATTAGCCATCAGGCGGCGTTAACTCATCCGGTGCCAAAACTCGGTAGCACTTGGTTTAATGAGATGCTGCTCAATTATTTTGCACCAGTGGATGTGGCGCTGGGGTGTCATTGGCATCATTTTGGCTTCCCTATTTTGCCGCCTTTTGTCGAAGTGGATGCCAGCCCATTCGAACACACGCATCAGATTTTAGTTTATTTGCCTTTTGAAGATGCGGATATGATTGCTCATTTTCTGTCTCATTTTAGTGATTATCAGTTTTTGGTATATCACAGCCAACAACCTAAAGGCCAAGTTGCTGAGCACATTAAATGGCATGGTTTTAATCGTGAGGGGTTTAAGCAACATCTTGCCAGCTGCGGCGGTGTGATAGGCAATGCGGGTTTTGAGCTTGCCAGCGAAGCATTAACCTTAGGTAAAAAACTCTTAGTCAAACCACTGATTGGCCAGTTTGAGCAGTTATCGAATGTGGCGGCGTTACAACTTTTAGCGGCTGCAGATAGCATGATGAGTCTCGATGTGAACATAGTTAAGCGCTGGCTTAAAACGGCATCGCCTAATCCAATCGCATATCCAAAGGTGGGGGATACGCTGGTTAAATGGATTAACGGTGGCGACTGGCACAATAGTCAGCCGCTGTGCCAAGAGTTATGGAGCCAAGTCACGCTTCCCGATACTTGGCGTTAAACAGCGTTGCTGTTCAGATGAAAAGCAACTTAGGCACTAGCTGGCTTAATTGCGTTAGCGTATAATTTCGTCAATTTTGCTGTTAGTCCCTTTCAGCACGTCTATTTTGGCCTAGCCTGGCCGTTAATTATGTTGTTATAAATGAGCCTGAAAAAGTTTACTCAGTACAAGTTACTGTTTTTAATGTTGTTATTACTTTGTGTCCTACTTCCTTTTATTCCAGATCAGGCTTACCACATCCCCGGCCCTGATATCGCTAAGCAAAATTTTCATGTGATTGAGTTTAATGATAAAGGTCAGCCCCACGACGAAAGGCAATGGCAAGGTTTAGAGACGCGAATTTTACACCCAGAGCCTGCACAGATCCCTGAATTATTGATTTTTGTCCATGGCTGGCATCATAGCGCTGAGCCTAAGGATGAAAACTTTATTGCCTTTGAGCAGTTTTATCAGCAAATGGCCGCGTCCGATACCCAGCGCAACTTGTTGGGTTTGTATATTGGCTGGCGGGGCGATAAATACGATCCTTTTTGGATCGATGGCTCAGATGATGCAAAAAGTTGGATAGAACCCTTAGATTTTCCTACTATTTTACAGCGTAAACGGGTTGCTAAACGTATCGGGCAGTTAGGTCTATCACAGCTGCTGGATAAGCTTGATAGCTTAGTAACACAGCATAAACTGCTGCGTTACACTGTGATTGGCCATAGTCTTGGCGGTGCTGTTGTTTTGCATGCGAGTAAAGATCGCATCAAAGCCGCCATTGATAATCAGCAGGATAATCCTAATTTATTCTTACTGTTAAATCCCGCCGTACCTGCTAAAGAGTATCAGCCATTAGATACGTTGGTGAGCTTAGATAGACAAAAACCGAGTATGGTGGTGTTGCAATCGAAGGGGGATTTTGCAGTAAAAGAAGCCTTCAATTACATCAAGGACGGCGAGCGCGCTGTCGGGAACTCTTGGGCTATTACTCACGATATTGACAAATGCTCTGGTGGCAATTGCACTACACCAATGAAGATGCCTTCGGCCTTGATGGCGCACGATCAAATCCCTGGCTGTATGATGACGCTGCCTCAATCGGGCTGGAAAATTCGTGCTCGCCTGCAGGCTCGTCGTACCGTGCAAACCTGCCCCGATGCCAATATGCAAGCCGTATGGGTACTGGCCGTGTCTGACGAAATCGTCTCTGGGCACAATGGCATTCTCACTCCAGAGCATGGTAAAGCCTTGTCTGAGGTGATGCGTATGATTGATTTATATCGAAATCAATTACCTAAACATGCGGTGGAAAGCCCTGCAAACCAAGATCTCGGCACCTTAGCGCCAGAGTCAGAAGCTGCAACATCTACCGAAGGTGAAACGCCTGTGCCACAAGAGCCAGTGATTATTGTCGAGCCTTTACCTGAAGAGCAGAGTTCACCGACACCTAAGGTTAATGCACCATTGCAGGAGCCAAACGTATCACAGGAACAAGATAAGCCTGCTGCGACTGAGGCGTCACCCGCGCCAATTAAAGCGCCGGAATCAAAGCCTGAGGCTAAGCCAAATGACGGCGCAGAGTCTCAACCTAAGGTTGAAACTGAAGGCATAAAGTGATCGGTAGCTGTACGGAGTAAGTGATAGGGGATACATCTAGTGTTGTATGTCATTGAAAATAGGTAATAAGCTGATGAATAAACTTTATGAGTCAATATGAGAGCTGAGTTAAGAGCAAAAATCATCACTGTTTGTCATAAAAAAATTGAGACTAAAGGCGATAATGTCGGCCTCTCATTTTACGCTTTCTTTGCGAATAAAAATGATAATCCAGAGCTACTTATGGAAGCCGCAACTTGGTGGATTCAAACTCATCGTTTAGACCATTTTGTTAAGGCTCATAAGGTGATAGAGATGATCCAAAAGGAATCGGAAGAATAGACTCTAAAGCTGTTACTGCGGATTTTTGGTTTGCCACCTGCGCCAAGTAAAAGTGATTAGTGCGGCGAGTATCAGACTGACCATGGCCCATGTGGGGTATTTATGCTGGTGGTAAAACGCCAGCATGGGAGCGATTTCATCGCGGATTAACACTGGGCCTAATCCAAAGAGCGTCACCCAAATGCTGGTGGCGAGAGCATTGCCAATCACAAATTGTTTTAGTGGCATTTTAGCGAGACCGCAGCCGATAAACATAAATTGTTTTAATCCCTCAACAAAACGACTCAGCACTAAAGCGGCAATGCCATATTGACCGATAACGCTGTGGATTTTATTTTCCAATGGCGGCTTTATCCACCCTTTTTTGAGTAATACGTCGCCAAAGCGCCAGCCGATAAAATATCCTAAACAGTTACCGCAGAGTGCTCCGCAAGCAGCGACGATTAATACCAATGGCAGTGACATTTGCCCTGTAGCGGCTAATAAACTGGCGACAATTAATAAGGATTGTCCTGGCGCCGGAATGCCAAAACCCTCGACAGCAATCGCGACAAATAGCAGAACATAACCATATTGCTGCAGCCAAGGCGTGAGTTCTGTGATGATATGTTGTAGCGCTTCTGGCATAGATGAAAGTGATCAAATCAATGTGACGATAGGGTCATCATACTCGCCAACTTCTCTGGTTGGATAGATTTATGAGCAAAGTTTCATGCCCGTTTTCATTTGCAGTGATTAGCAGGGCTAAGGCACTGAGGATATCAATTTTGTCTTAAAAATATAAAAGGCCGAACTGAGTTCGGCCTTAATACGCTATTACTGTTGCGATTCGGCGACGATATTATGTCTAGGCGAATGCTGCTTGTAGCTGTGGTACAACTTGTTTCTTACGGCTTAATACGCCGTCTAACCACACTTTGCCATCAACGGTATCTTTACCATAGGCACGTTGGGTCAGCTCCGCATCGTCAGACACAATCAACAACTCTGAACCTTCTTTCATGATGTCAGTCAGCAGCAATAAAACGCTGTGGCGGTTACCTTCCACTTTGAGCGCTTTGATATCGGCTTCTAGCTCGGCCTTGATATCGTCAAATACTGACAGGTCGATCACTTCTAACTGGCCGATACCGACCAAGTTACCGTTCATGTTGAAGTCTTTAAAGTCACGCATTACTAAGTCGCGTGCTGGTGTGCCTTGTACGGCGGATTTCACTTTGAACATTTCCATGCCCAGTTCTTTGAAATCTTCAACGCCGGCGATCTCAGCTAATGCTTCAACGCAGCGAATGTCTGCAGTGGTGCAAGTCGGTGATTTGAAAATCACGGTATCGCTCAGAATGGCGCACATCATGATGCCAGCGATATTTTTAGGGATAGCGACTTGGTAAAAGTCGAACATCATCTTGATCACTGTGTTGCTGCAACCCACTGGGCGGATCCAGCATTCTAGCGGTGTATCTGTGGTGAGATCGCCTAGCTTGTGGTGATCGACAATCCCGATGATAGTCGCTTGGGCGATATCATCCGGTGCTTGAGTCAGTTCTGAATGGTCAACGATATACACTTGCTCGCCAGCGTAGCTGGTTTTGTATTCCGGTGCTTCGAAGCCGAAACGTTCCAGAATAAAAGCGGTTTCGGGTGACAATTCACCTAAACGTGCGGCAATGGCTTCTTCACCGATTTGGTTTTTTAAATAGGCTAACGCGATAGCACCGCAGATTGAATCTGAATCGGGGATCTTGTGACCGACAACGTAAATGGGCATTTCAGGGACTCTCCTTTAAATTTGTGACAATTTTAGCAATATTTGGCTTTAATCGGAAATAGCCAAAGCGCATATCACTGCGCTCTTCAGTTGCTATTTCTCTAAAAATCGAACGCTCAGGTTCGGCAAAGATGGCTTAAGGTTTAGATCTTCACTTTTATCACGACTTTACGCACCGCCGTGGCGATATCGCCTGTGCCGGGCATATGCATGTCACCGGGGAAAAATAACGCAAACATGCCTGCTTTGAGTTTGATATAAGAGGCATTGGCTTGGGTTGCCTCGTAATCAAACTCGGCGTAATCGTGTTTTTCAAAATAGGGTTTCGAGGGTGTTTGCTCCGCTAGTGGCAAGTAACCAAACTCTTCTTCACCGCTGAAAACATATTGCACATCGATATATTTTTGATGAACTTCAAAGGGTTCTGTCGATTTATGCTTAGTGTGGTAGTCGTTGACTATCACAAAAATATTATCGCCATCGAGGGGATAATTGCCTACGGGTAGCTGACTAAAGTCGGTCGTCGCTAGATGTTCTAATGCAGTCGCAAGCCGAGGGCTTAAGGATTGATAAATATGGCGGTTTTTTAAGGTATCGACGATCATCGGTTACTCGACATGGCGGAAGTGAAATGGGCGAATGGTAAAGATTATAATCTGATCATCACAGTTAGGACATAAGCTTTGTCGATTGGAAGCAGGTCTAAACATGTCGGCATAAAAAACAGGCCATTGAATGACCTGTTTCTACATCAAGTATTATTAAACTTAGCTAAAACGAGTTTAGTAAGTGTATTTGGCTTCTAAAAAGTAGTAGCCACCATTAAAGCCAAAGGGGGTATTGGTTAATGGGTATACAAAAATTCCATTGAAGTTATTGTTATCTGGTCGTTTTTCTGGATACACATCAAACAAGTTTTGCACCCCAGCGGTAAAGCTTAGCGCATCAGTGGCGGCGTATCTTACCGACAGATCCATCACCCACTGATCGCTATAGTTCACATCACCCGTTGAATAACCTTCACTGTAGTCACCAAAGTAGTTTAAGCGGATATTGGTTTTAAAATCCCCGAGTTCATGGGTCAGCCCAATGCTACCCGTGTTATGCGGCGTAGCAGACGTCATGCGGGTTCTTTCTATACTATCAAAGAGTTTCTTGTCTAATCCGCCTAAAATAGAGGGTAGATTGATGTCTTGGATCTCTGTTTTATTATAGGCATAGGCTAAGTTCGCCCGTAAATCGCCCCAAGTGCCAATATCAAAGTCTTGGCTAACAACAAGATCGACTCCGCGAGTTCGGCTATCGACGGCATTGACGAAGAAGCGTGCTGAATCAGCATTGGTACCTGCTAGTGCGGTCGCAACCGCGGGGCTATCAGCAGGTCTTAGAGCGCCAGATAAAATGATGCGGTCATCAATCTCTATTTGGTAAGTATCGAGCGTTACCGCGAGGCCAGTGTTATTGGTATAAACAAGACCGAGACTAAATGATTGAGATATTTCAGGTTCTAGCTCGTTAATCCCAAGTGCCTTTGTTACTGGTGATAAGGTGTTGAAAGTACCTGATTCAATAGGAACCAGTTGCCCCGTCACTGGATCGGGATTAAATAACGTCGAGATATTGCTGAAGTACAGCTGTTGTACGCTCGGCGCTCTAAAGCCTGTATTGATAGTGCCACGCAGGGCTAAGTTGTCGGTAAAATCGTAACGACCCGCGAGTTTCCAGCTCGTGTTGCCGCCAAAGTCAGAGTAGTTTTCGTAGCGTAGCGCTGCCGCCCAGTAAAACTCGTTGGTTAATTGGTTTTCAAGTTCGGCATAAATGCCTGTGTTATCGCGCGTTTCATCAACCTCAGACTCAGGGGTAAAACCGGTGAAACCTTGGCTACCCGCTGCTTTGCCATTATAGCCACCATTGATATACGAATCTTCTTCTCCGGCTTCAATTTCATAGCCGTTTTGGCGCCATGAAACACCGGTCGCAAACAGAATTTCAGAATCGTTTATAAAGGCAAAATAACGGGAAATATCCAAATTGATATTGGCTTCACGGGTCGATAACGTTCCTGCGTCGAACTCGGTAGGAGTTTCTGGGCCTAAGGAAGCATTTAAGGTATTGACGATATTATAGTTAAATGAATTTTTACCATATCCCACTGAGGTATCAATATCCCAGTCACTCAGGTTGAATTCATAGCCTAGGGTAAGAGACGAATCGATAATTTTGGGGTTAATTTGTGGTAAAAAACCGTCGGGATACACTTCGGGTAAGTTACGGGCATCGAGAGCTAAACGGTAAAAAGCACCCGATTTAGTTTCACGTTGGCTAATACCACCAAAGGCATATAGTTTTCCGTCGGTAGATATAGGCTGAGCCGCATTGATAAACAAACCGACATTATCATATTCGGCATCACCAACGTGGTGGCTCTTACGGTTAAATGTCGCTTCGCGCGGATCTGCTGAGCCATCTGCTAACTTAGGGTATTGCTGCCGTGGATCTAACCCTGCGCGGTTTGTGCTGTCTTTGTGATGCGCTTCGAGGGCGAGATTCACAAAGCCATCATTGCTTAAACTGATCCCATGGTTAACGCCTACACGCCATTGCTCACCGTCACCTTGGTAGGTTTGTCCGGCTTGCGCCGAGACGCTTCCCCCTTGATCGCTGTCCTTGAGTACCACGTTAATCACGCCAGCAATCGCATCTGAACCGTATTGTGCCGAGGCTCCATCTCGGAGAATTTCAATGCGTTTTATCGCTGTCATTGGAATCGCATTTAAATCGACGTTAGAGGAGCCTTTTCCCATAGTGCCGCTTAAATGTACTAGAGCAGAACCATGGCGACGCTTGCCATTTACGAGTACTAAGGTGTGGTCTGGCGACAGGCCGCGTAAGCTCGCGGGGCGCACCGCATCTGAACCGTCAGTCACCGAGGAGAATGGAAAGCTATAGCTTGGCGCCGCAAATTGCAGCGCTTTCGCGGTTTCCGTCATACCTGTTGATTCGAGTTGTTCGGCTGTGATGATATCGACCGGGGCAACACTGTCAGTTGCCGTGCGTAGTGCTATGCGTGAGCCTATGATCTCGATTTTTTCGAAGCCGGTTTGTTGCTCTTCGGCTTGGATTGCTGGAATAACCAGTGTGGATGACACTGCCAATGCGATAACGGCTAGACGCATAAAAACCTCTCAATGATGTTTGTGACCCAATACTCGAACTTAGGTGTGCAGATTAAATATAAAATAACAATCTGATGCCGAGAAGGTTATCACTGTAACAATTGTTACATTAAGACGTAAATATGCTAACTCAGAGCCTAGTGTTCTAAATAATATTTAAAATGCAGTTGAATATATTGATGAAAACCTCACTATCGGTCTGCGTGCTTTTGAGGCTTCATACGGCACAAGACAAGTTGCCGCATGCACAATACGACTGAGTTAACTCGATGATATGAATTGTTTATTGACGTATACCTTCGTGGTTTACTATTTTATTTTGCTCTAATGGCATTGGTTTTAAGGTACATAGAATTGTCAGCGTTACGATTTCTTGCAGGACCAACTGCATTTAACACCTTGGTAGAACAAGGCCTTAAAACTGAGCATTTTACCCAGTTGCTTGCCGCCTCTGGTGGACCTAAGTGGCTTGGTATCGCAGGGCTAGATAAGTATTTGTTTGCTGAATTTTTCAAAGACAGGCAAACGCCTTTATATACATTAGGCGCTTCCTCTGGGGCTTGGCGTTTAGCGTGTTTGGCGCAGCAAGATCCCCTCATAGCCTATGGCCGCTTAGAGGATTTTTATATTGGTCAGCGTTACGACAATATGCCGACACCGCAGGAAGTCAGTGCGCAAGTTAAAGGCGTAGTGCAGGGCATTTTAGGGGCAAACGGTGGCAGGGAAATCGTTAATAACGCTCATATTCACAGTCATTTCGTCGTGTGCCGAGCTAAACATTTAAATCGTTTAACGGCAAAGCTTCCGCTTGCGGCGGGGCTGGCGATGACGGCGGCGACCAACTTAGTGAGCCGTCGGAGTTTAGGTTGGCATTTTGAGCGTGTGGTCTTTAGCCAACAAGCTGCAGCATCTCCCTTTTTGCAACTCAACGATTTACCCAGTCAGCAGGTCGAATTAACCGAGGCTAATGTCGATGCTGTGATGTTAGCAACGGGGTCGATTCCTTTGTTGCTGGCCCCTGTGTCCCAAATTGAAGGCGTTGCCGATGGGCAGTATTACGATGGCGGCATTACCGACTATCATTTTGATTTGCCTTTATCCCGTGCTAAGGGGCTGACGTTGTATCCGCATTTTTATCCGACCATCAGCCCAGGATGGTTCGATAAATCCTTGAAGTGGCGCCAAGGTCGCGCTAATTATCACAATGCGCTAGTGTTGGCGCCATCGGCCGAATTTGTCGCTTCATTGCCCTTTGGCAAAATCCCCGACCGTGAAGATTTTAAGCAACTGGACACGGCGCAGCGGATGCAATATTGGCGTACGTCTGTGGCTTTGAGTGAACGTCTTGCAGAGGAGTTTGCCTCGGTTGTTGCGAGGGGAAATGTGCTGGATCGGCTAGAGCACTTCTAGGTTGAAGTGATTTGGTCTCGAAAACTGGGTTTGACATGACGTGGTCGAAATGCCCTGATTCAAAATAGCGGGGTCGCAAATTTCTTTGTGCGCTCAGCGGCTTTAGGAAGGAAATTCTTTCACCTGCTACACTCTACAATAATAGGAAATACGAATGCATTGAGTTCGTTTCCTTCTATTTGGGGCAGGAGGTTGCTATGCAAACACGAGAAATGGCGTTACTCATGCGCGATGCCTTGTTACTGCCACAGGGACGGGTGGAGGTTCGCGTGGTTGACCCCGGTCATCTGCGCATGGTGGCCGATGTATTCAAGGGAAAGTATGTGCTCGCCTTTGCCACCATTAGACCCAGTGGTAGTCCGCCCTGTTATCCCACAGCCACCCAATGTGACATTATCGATTTTAATCAGCTAGAAGATGATTCACTCAGCATAGTGCTCGAAGGGCGTCAACGCGTCAGCATCCTCTCAGCGGCGCAGGCCAAAGATAAGCTGTGGATGGCGCGTACTTTACCTTGCCGTAACTGGCAAGAAGAGCCGATTAAAGGTGAATTTGAGTTGATAAGCGCCGCATTAGAGCAATTTTATGAAGTGAATCCCGATCTGTTTGAGCTCTATTCTCAAGTGCATTTGGAAGACGCCGCTTGGGTGAGCCAACGCTGGCTCGAGGTTTTGCCTATGTATAACAAAGATAAATTAGTATTAGTGAATCAGCCAGATTGCCACAAAACCTTGGACTTCGTGCTGCAACTCATCAAGTCCCATGTGGACTGAAAAACCACAAAAAGGCTAGAATAGCGGCTTTCTATAGCCGCTTTTTTTGTGATATGACTGCATCTGCCCGCGCCGCCCAACCTTCTTACATAGTGCTTCCTGTGAATGTCACAGATAAACCCACAGTGTTTGCCTTTCTTGCACAACATTTTGCCCGTATAGGTGAAGATGTATGGCGTCAGCGGATCCTCGATGGAAAAGTGCATTGGCGGGATGGCAGTTTGATCGCCTTGGACACTGAATATCGCCCTGCGGCACGGGTGTATTACTACCGTGAAGTGCCGGTGGAAGCGAAAATCCCCTTCGAAGAACAGATCCTATTCCAAGATGACAATGTCATTTTGGCCTACAAGCCGCACTTTTTGCCTGTGACGCCAAGTGGCAACTATGTGAACGAATGTTTGGTGCATAGACTAAGATTGCGTACTGGCATTGATACTATCGCGCCCGCTCATAGGCTTGATCGTGAAACCGCTGGAGTGATCCTGATGACTGTCGCGCCTGAAACCCGCGCGCTCTATCATCAACTCTTTATCGACGATGCGATTCGTAAAGACTATCAAGCGATTGCCAAGTTGACTCCTGAGATTATTGAACAATATCAACAGGGCTGCTTAACTTTGCCATTGCACAGGACTGTTACAAACCGCATGCAGCCGAGCGACCCGAGCTTTACCATGAAAATCGTTGAAGGCGAGGCAAATACCCATTCCGAAATCAGTTTAGTGGCGGTAAAAGGCGATCTTGGTTTGTTCCACCTGAGCCCGATTACCGGTAAAACCCACCAACTTCGTGTGCATATGCAAAGCTTAGGTATGCCATTGTTAAACGACAGATTTTATCCAAGCTTATTACCCAAAGGGCCGGATAACTTTGCGACGCCTCTTAAGTTGATGGCGCAGCGGTTACGTTTTATTGACCCAGTGAGCGGGATCCATCACGACGTGCAATGTCAAGGTTTTGAGTTTTAGTCAGCGGAAAGCATTATTTCCAGTCTGTTTAAAGGAAATAATCGGGTGCAATTGTGTGCTTGGCCCTGTGATGGTATGAATACAATCTGCAGTATCTGAGTCTCTGCCATAGGGAGCCATATTACGATTGTTTAAAGGAAGTCCATTATGACCAAATCTGCGATCTTCTCTATCTTGCTTTGCGCTGCAGTATTAGTGGGGGCCATGTATTTTGGTGACTGGACTAAGCAGCCTTATCTGAATGACATTGCCGCCGAAATCCGTAAGGCGAGTGCGGTGATTGAACCGAAGAAACCGAGTTCGTCTGGCACATCGACAGCAGAAGTCGATGCCGAGCGGGATCAAAGCCCTAAGATCATTTGGGATCAAATGGCGCATGAAAAACCGTCGAATAAGTCGCAGCCAGAAGCACTGATTTTTAATCAGGCTCAGCCAAAACCTGCCAAAACCGATGAGGCGCTATCCAAAAATACGCCCTTGATGGATTCTGGCTCTGGTGCCACTCAGCCTGAAACGGTTAAACATAATAAACCCGTTTAATCTGTTACTCCTGTTTGGGTGGTTCGAACAGGGTTTCGCTCATATCGCCATGTAAAACCGCAATTTTTGTTGGTGCACCATCATCTGCTAATTCCAACATACCTATTCCGCTTTTATTCACTAGACGTTTACTCGGCTCACCATTTGGTCGCCTGCCGCGCAGCAACATACGTTTACGTTTTGTCAGTAAGTTAAGTGGTGAAAAGTGGCCATAAAACCAGCCATTGAGTTTATCGAAAATCGGTAACAGCTTCTCAGGGAAGTGATTTTTAATACCGCTGCAGGTGATTTGGTAGATGTTAGGACTACTGCGTCTAAAACGAATACTGATGTCGTAACTAAAGGAGTAATGCACATCGCCGGAGAGGATCACAAACTCCTCTGGGGTTTTACGGTGCATAAAAATACTTAGCAGTGCATTGGCGGCGCCCGGGTGGGCCATCCAGTTTTCGGCGTCGACTAACAGGGAACCGCCGATCAGAGTGGCTGTACGCTGAACAGCTTCAATCAACTTAACCCCAAACATGGGTGCAGGAGAGACGATAATGACCTTCGACTGGCCGAGTAACTCTTGCTGCAAATCCATTAACGCCTCCCAATCCATCAAGCCGGAAGGTTTTGCAAGATTAGATTCACTGCGCCAGCGGCGGGTACGCGTGTCGAGCACGACCAGTTTGGGCGAGGACTCTAAGGTGTAATGCCACTGCTCAAATTTAAGTAATTCATCGATGAGCAGATCCTGACTTTCGCTTTCTTGTCGCGCAAAAAACGCATCGAGCAGCGGGCGGATATCGGCGGCAAATTTATCAGGCGCGTTGCCAAGTCCTTGGAATAAGGTGTAGCCGATTAAGGCATTGCCAATAATGCGTTTCGAAAATGCGTGTTCGTAGGCCGCTTGTTCCCATTTAGCAGTCAGGTTCCAATCATCGGTGACGTCGTGGTCATCAAACATCATATAAACGGGAATGTGCGCCATAAAGCGCCTGACTTGCCCCAGCCCAGCTTTAAAGCCAAGCAAGTGTTGCCACTCATTTTGCCAGCGGGCGGTATTGGCGGGTGATAAGCCGTCGACATCCTTCGAGATATTCACTAATTCCCACAGTTCAGGTGACCAAGTGAGTAAATACAGGGCGATGATTTCATTTAGGCTGACTAAATGATTTACGGCGATGGAGGAGGTAAAAATGGGGTGATTGCGATACCAACGCCAAAGCGCGGTTTTGGCCGGATATTGGGTATGAGGCAACAGGTTTTTATGCCGTTGATACAAATATGCGGGTTGATAATGAATGTCTTCACTAGTAGTGATGCTCGCGCCTTCAAATTGCTCATGTTTAAGACCAAGCAAATCGATGACTTGCCCTATGGCGCTTAACATAGGTCCCGCAACATCATCAATATAGACCTGATCACCACTCATTATGATAAGTGCAGGGCGATCATCCTCCGCACCACTGTTGATTATCTTGGCTAAATGGGTATCGGCGGCGACCAGTGCATCGTCACTGTGGTGATGCGGATTGCGGCAGGAACCGTGGAATACTTGGGTTAATTCAGGGGTAAAACGTACACTTGGCGTCGACGCATCGCCGTAGTTTAGCTGGCTTATCGTGGCAAAAATATCACCATGCTGAGCGGCAGACACTTGGTAAGGTGTGACGATATTGGGCGCGAGCAACTCTGGGCGCGACAGTATTATTAGATATTGATGGGCATGTTGCCCGAGTGGCACATAGTGTAAATCGGCATCCTGCAACAGGTACTCTTGCTCACCAAGACGCAGCTTAAGTTCAGTTAATGGCTCACGACTTACAAACCACAGGGTAAAGTGTGAGGCATCGCAGTGGCGTAGCATGGGGCCAGCTAATATCAGAGGAAGTGTCGTACTCAAATTCTGCCTATGGGTATTTGGGTTAATCTTGCATGAGTTAACCCTAAGTAAGTTTGGTTTAGAAGAGTAAACAAGTGCGTTGAATATGAAAAGCTTTTAGAATTGTTAGCCATAAATATGCGTTGAAACTGAATGGGGCGATATGGCTAAGATTATGGTCACGGGGGCAACAGGGCTACTCGGCAGAGCTGTCGTAAAACAGCTTGAATTAACAGGACATGAGATCATCGCCACGGGTTTTAGCCGCGCAAGTGAACGAGTGCATAAACTCGATCTTACCGCCCCTTTGGATGTCGAGGCATTTATCGCCCGCGAGCAACCGCAAGTGATAGTGCACTGCGCCGCCGAGCGTCGCCCCGATGTTTCCGAGCAAAATCCGCAGGCGGCATTGGCGCTTAACTTAACCGCCAGCCAAGCCTTAGCTATGGCAGCTAAGGCCAATAATGCTTGGCTTATTTATATTTCCACTGACTATGTGTTCGATGGCACTCAACCTAAGTACGCTGAAGATGCAGTCACTCATCCGGTTAATTTTTATGGTGAATCTAAGCTAAAGGGCGAAGAAATCGTGCTAGACACTAGCGCTGATTTTGCTGTGCTACGCTTGCCAATCCTTTATGGCCAAGTAGAAAAACTGAGTGAATCTGCTGTGCTAGTGCTGGTTAACCAATTGATTGAGCGTCGCGCCCAGGGTGTTGATCATTGGGCGATACGCAGTCCAACCTCGACCACCGATATTGCCCAAGCCATAGACAAGATGATTGCACAGCATATTGAACATTCTACCGTGCAGGGGATTTATCATTTTAGCGCCGCAGAGACTATGACTAAGTATCAGATGTTGTTGACCTTAGGGGATATTCTCCAACTCAGTACCGCGCACTTAACGCCTGAGTCTACGCCGACAGATAATGCCAAGCGGCCAAGAGACTGTAGCTTGAGTTGTGCGCGTTTATCTGCGCTGGGGATTTGTTCTGAAATCAATTTTGCCACTGGCGTGCGCCAAGCATTAACACAATCGAGTGGTGCACTTGCCACGCTCGGACTCACTCTGTAGGAATCGCCATGGCTAAGATCTTAGGGACCAGTCTACAGGCTGCCGACCAAGTCGCATTACTGCGAACCTTAGGTTTGTTGCTGCAAATAGGCTTAACCACGTTTGCCGCCGATACTTTTGGCCTTAGCCTGCAAATGGAGCCGTTAGTGCATGTGTTAGTGCTGGAGGTGTTATACCTTTCGCTCACATTGGCGCTACGTAAACCCTTATTTGCTAAGGAGCGCGGCCTCTTTATTGCGCTCAGCTTAGACACGCTATTTTGGATATCTTGGTTGCACTTTTCCGGCGGCGCGACCAATGCGTTTATCTCGTTATTACTGTTGCCGATTGCACTTGCGGCTGTGACTTTGCCAATCTGGGCGCCTTGGGCACTGACGGCTATTTCAACCTTTGCCTACAGCCTGATGATCTTTACTGTGCCCGAATCCCCCATGCAGCACCACGGTATGGACATGAGTTCCCACTATTTAGGCATGTGGTTCAACTTTGTGATTTCAGCTTTGGTGATGACAACCAGCGTAGCGTTAATCACTAAGCGTATGCGCCGCCAAGATGCGCAGTTAGCTTATATGCGCGAAGGGCAATTGCGTCAGGAGCAACTCTTAGCCCTAGGTACAGTATCGGCGCAGATGGCGCATCAATTGGCCACGCCGCTCTCGAGTCTGAGGTTATTACTCGATGAAGTAAAAGAAGACATGAGCGATACCTCGATAACGATTGTCGAGATGGAAACTGCGTTAGGTCGCTGTGAACATACGCTTGCCGAGCTGAGATTAGCGACGGAGTCGATCCGCGATCGCCGCCAGCGCCCACTAAAGATCATTGAGCTGGTGGACAGTTTAAAGCAAAAAACCTTGTTGTTAATGCCGCAAACTGAACTTAATTGGTTGATCACTTGTATGCCTGAACAACTGGCAGAGCAAAGTATTCTGACTGATATGAGTTTAACGCCAGCCATCATGGCCTTGATTGAAAATGCTGCCCGCGCTAGCGCCGAAACCATAGGTGCGCCGCAGGTGGATATCAGTTTAGATATAGCGCCAAACGAAGAGCAGATCTACTTGCAGATCCGCGATTATGGCACTGGTATCGCGCCCGATTTATTGCCACAGTTGGGCACCTTACTCATAGAAAGTCCCAAGGGTTTAGGGGTTGCTTTGCTACTCAGTCATGCCAGTTTAGAGCGTTTGGGTGCAGAGTTGATTTTGGCTAATCATCCCCAAGGTGGCACTGTGGCACAAATTCGTTTCACTATTTTAAGGGAGCTGGCGCCGTCTGTATCGCACAAGACTAAGGCTAGTGACGAGGTAAGTTCATGAAACGTTTGTTGATTGTAGAGGATGACCTTTCCCTTGCGAGTATTTTAGGCCGCCGATTAACACGCCATGGCTTTGAATGCCGATTAACCCATGATGCCAGTGATGCGCTGCTGGTGGCGCGGGAGTTTCGTCCTAGCCATATTCTTTTAGATATGAAGCTTGCCGAAGCCAATGGCCTAGGGTTAATTGTGCCGCTGCGTCATCTGCTGCCCAAGGTGACTATGGTGTTACTCACAGGTTATGCCAGTATCGCCACTGCGGTGGAAGCGATTCGTCTCGGCGCCGATAATTATTTAGCTAAACCTGTGGATACCCAAACCTTGCTCGTCGCACTGGAAATGGATGGGCATTCCCATACTCTTCAAGAAGATGAAGTCGACGATTCGCCACTGAATCCTAAGCGTTTGGAGTGGGAGCATATTCAGCAAGTGCTCAATGCTAACCAAGGCAATGTGTCCGCCACGGCTCGCCAATTGGGAATGCATCGCCGGACGTTGCAACGTAAATTGCTGAAGAAACCTGTGGGTGAAAGTGGACATGTGAAGTAACGATTCATCCACGTGTGGGCAAGGGGCAACAGCTTAAGGCAAACCTTATGAGGTGCTGAGGCTGAGCCGTTTGACCATAAAAAATGCCACTCAAAAGGGTCGAGTGGCATTAACAAGAAAACGAGAAGTGAATCGATGAATTAGCGCTAGGATTTTACGCTAGCGCCATTGCACGATTAGGTTATGCGATTAAAAATTAACGGTTTCTTCGTTTGAGCAAGGGCCGTTAGTTTCACATACTTTATAGGTGAAGCTTGCGCCAGCTAGGTCGGTGAAACGGTCAATAAACGATGAGCTGCTTGAAGTACCCACCGCAACACCGTTACGGAAGATAGTGTACTCATCAGCGTTGTGACCATCCCATTCGAGTGCAACACGTATGCTACCGCGACGAGATTTATTCGCATTTTTTACTACCATTTCTAATGCGACTTCAGGGACTTCAACCGCAAATTCTGCCGAAGTGCTTGCTGTTGCGCCATCGTTGTCAGTTACAGTCAGTGTGACTGTGTAGCTGCCTGACTGGGCATACTGATGATTGACACTCGCACCTGCGGCATTTGTACCATCACCAAAATCCCAGTTCCATGATGTCAGGTCGCCATCGCTGTCAGTACTGGTGCTTGTGAAGCTGCCGTTACCGTTAGCAAAGCTTGCAGTAAAGCCTGCGGTTGGAGCTTGGTTTGGAGTGTCATCGCCATCATAAGCACCCACTAGGCTCACACCTGTGTAACTGCTATAGCCGCTGACCATCACCCAATAAGTTCCCGTTTGAGCTGGATCAATAGCACAGCTTTCGGCATTACCTGACTTGTATGGACGACAATCATAGCTGCTAGACGTCGGCGCTTGACCAAATTTAACATACATGTCCGCATCACCTGTGCCGCCTGACATATTGAAGCTCAGGTTAGTTGCACCGCTAGCGACATCGAGTTTGTAGTATTTTTTGCTACCTGATGCACCCGCTAAACCTGTCACAGCAACACCGTTGGCGAGCTCAGTAGCTTCTGGTGGTGGCGGTGGTGGTGGCGTTTCACAAGGGGTGATACCCACAGCGGCAAACGCAGTAACCACATCGTCAGCACTTAAGCCTAAGTCAGTTGCGGCCGATTTTACACCACAAGCGCCTTGCCAGAATAAGCTGTCCGCCGTCCAATATAATTGGTTAGCGACTACGAATGTTTGGAATGCTTTGCGCGTATCCCAACCTGGTAAGTTAGCTAAAGTGTAGAAAGCTTTATTGAATACACCTGAACTGTGGTGCACGTCGATGCCATCATAGTAATCGTCGATATGACCGATTGAGATACCGTCTAAGGTTGGATCTGCCATGTAGCGCAGTGCACCACTGCCTTTAAAGATATCGGCGCCGACTAACCAGTCGTTTGTGCCGTGCATGTAAAATTCAGCAGCTTCACCCGCCATATCTGAGAAGGCTTCGTTCATGCCGCCAGATTGATCTGCGTAAACCAGCCCTGAGTTTTGTTCAGTGAACCCGTGGCTCACTTCGTGTGCCGAGACATCTAAGCTCACTAATGGGTGGAAGGTTGTTGCGCCATCACCGAAGGTCATAGCGCTGCCGTCCCAGAAAGCGTTTTCGTAGTTGTTGCTGTAGTGAACTCGCATCGTTAACTGAAAGGTTAACGGTGCAGTGTTGTACCACTCGCTATACATCTTGTAGATCACGTTGCCGAAGTAGTGCGCATCGTTTAATGGCGAGTAAGCACCGTTGATCTCTTTGACTGTGTTTCGCGGACAAGTATAAGAGAAGGCTGTTGCGCCTGATGTGGCACCGTTTAGGTTAACGGTTTTCACGTTAGGTGAGTTCATGGTGCAAGTGTCACCGCTCACTTCAACGTCTAAGCTAGAAAAATCAGTACCGTATTCGTATTGGCCAGTCTTAATGTTACCGCCTGGACCTGTGCCGGTTGCAGCATGGTTAATCCCTTCCCAACGCTTAATCACTTCACCTGAGTGCGCGTCAACCATAGTGAATGGGCGGCTTGGCTCATCGCCATATACTACAAATGAAGTCACATAAACGAGGCGAGTTTTAGCGGCATCATCGAGGTAAAGCCATAATTTTGCTTGTTTATTTTCAGCTTTTAGGCCTGCAGCGGCTTTGTCAGACTTGCCACGGATCGCAATATCTAACGCTTTGTTAGCCGTTAAAGTAGGTTTGACAAAATCAGCCGACTTTTCAATATTTTTTAATACGCGGCCAGACATGTCGCTGTAAAAGCCCATGCTCGATTGTGACGTTGCAACAGAGAAACCATAAACCGGTACGCCATGGAAATATTGTTGTAAACGTTGTTTTTGCTTGCCTTGACCTAGGTTGAGTTTTTTCTCGACTTTGAGTTGGCTACCTGCGTCTAAGCTGAACTGGGACACTAAGTTATTGCTTGACGACGCGCTTCTAAGAGTGCCGACATCGACAACATCGGCAGCAAATGCGGATGTGCCTAAAGTGGCCGACACAGCAATGAAGAGTAGCGACAGTTTTTTGTTTAGCATCATGCTTGAAATCCTTTTTCCGTTTTGTAAATAACGTTGGAATGCCATACAGCTTAACTGGCTCGGGCGAGCGTTTTTTTATTGTGATTTCTACAGGGTCGTCGGCATCCCTCTGCCATGGCCGAATAGAATGAGCTGTTGCTCAGGCGGAAATTCTCAGAATTTTATTCTGTGCAAAGCGTGAATAACCGCACGACCCTAGATGTTATTTAAATGTAAAAGTGTTAACAATCGTACAAAGGAACTATCTTCAACGTTCATTTAGATGCTTTTAAATCTGAATTAGGACTTTTGGGTAATAGCGATTTAGCCAAGCGGAAGGGTGATGCACTTGAGTGTTTTAAAACAATTTAATGATTTATTTCAATTGTTTATTTTTTCAGTGTTCTTAAAAAGGCTTGATTAAGCATGGGTGTGCGTTGGGGTCATCATCCTATCAAGGGGTTGAAACCCTCGGCTTTGATTTATTAACTTAGAAAGACTCCATCGGAGTTGCCGCTGCTTGACTTGCTCTTCAGCTTATTTCACCAAGGTAACTCTGTGCCATCGTAGGCAAAAAAACGCCCTGTTTGTGCGGGTGTAGCATTGGCAATGATGGGCAGTAAGCAGTTTGCGACATACTCAGGTGTAAACAATTTGCCTTTGGGGACACTCTGTTGAAATGACTGAGATAATGGCGTGTCTGTCGTGCCCGGATGCAGAGACAACACCACGCCGTGTTTCATGGTGCGTTGCCACTCAATCGACAGTGTTTTGAGAAACATATTCAGCGCAGCTTTTGAGGCGCGATAGCTGTACCAGCCACCCAATCTATTATCGGTAATGCTGCCGACTCTCGCCGATATCACGGCAAATCTTGCCGAGCTACTTTGTTTTAAGGCATGGCAGAAGTGTTTAGCCAGCATGACACTGGGCAGGGTATTGAGCGTTAAATTGTGCTGGAAAAAGTCGATATCCAGTGACTGTAGGCTTTTTTCTGGCCCTTTATCTTGGTTGTGTAAAATCCCGACACAGTTAATAATCCAATCTAATTCAGTGAGTTGTTCACTTAGCTGTCTAATCTCAGCTTCATTGGTCACATCTAATGCATGCCATTGGATTTTCTCCTGCCTGTCTTGGGGAAGATGATGCCAGTAGGTGGTGTGCACAGTGGCGTCGGGATATGACTCTTGAATTCGCTTAATCATGGCTTTGCCAATACCCCCACTCCCGCCGACGATAAGTACTTTCATAGCAAACTCTCCCTATCCAAATATCTATATCAAATTATTTATATCAAACTCTTTATATCAATGAGTTACGCTTAGTATGACTCCGCTACAAACGGTTTAGATGAACGAGGTTGTGCTCGGCTGTGGCTAATATGGCGCTTCTTACGGACTCGTCCATTTTGTCCCAAGTCTGGTATAGCATGCCTATCCTAGGATTTTGCGATAATCGCGCGCGGTGTTTGTCCATAAAGCGCCAATAAAAGCTATTGAACGGACAGGCGAGTTTGCCGCTGCGCTCTTTTATCTTGTAATGACACCCGCTGCAATAATCACTCATTTTATTGATGTAAGAGCCGCTGGCGGCGTAGGGTTTAGTGCCGACAATGCCGCCGTCGGCAAACAATGCCATGCCGCGGGTGTTGGGCATTTCAACCCATTCGATGGCGTCAACATACACGCCTAAATACCACTCATCGACTTGATTTGGCTCGATTTCGGTTAATAAACAGAAATTGCCGATCACCATTAAGCGCTGAATATGATGGGCGTAGGCAAAATCTAATGATTGAGATAAGGCTTGTCGCATGCAGTTCATTTTAGTGTTGCCATGCCAAAAATAATCGGGCAGCGCCCCATGGGCATCGAGCGCATTAGTGCTGGCGTACTGCGGCATATTCGCCCAGTAAATGCCGCGAACATATTCTCGCCAACCTAATATTTGCCGCACAAATCCTTCGACTTGAGCGATATCAATCTCAGCATTCGTTTGATAACTGTCGATGGCCGCATTGATGACTTCTAACGGGCTGATTAATTTACTGTTAAGGCTGAATGATAGCCGACTATGGTACAAGCTCCACTTGGCAGGATGTTGCGCTGTCATGGCATCTTGAAAACGGCCAAAGGAAGGCAAGCAAACCTGACAAAAATACGCTAATAATTCGAGGCTTTGCGCACGGTTTATCGGCCACAGCAATGGTGCATCAATGCGACCCATGGTCGGGATTTGGTGACGCTCAAGCCTAGCGAGAATTTCAGTTACATCGAAGCTAAACATCAATGGCGCTGGCAAGACTTTTATATCCTGAGTTTTAAGCTTTTGACGGTTGCTGGCATCAAAGTTCCACTGCCCGCCGAGTGGCTTTTCGTCTTGCATCAAGATGTTGTAACGCTTACGCATGCGGCGATAAAAGTGCTCCATCATAATGTGTTTGCCGACGGGGAACTGCGCATCGATTTCGTCAAAGGGCAAGATAAAGTGTTCTGTATCGACACAGTTCACCACGGCTGTGTTGAGTTTAAGCTGACTTAATTGCTCAAGTAGGCGGTATTCATCAGGCCTTTGGTATTCAAACTTGATCGCGCCAACCTGTGTTACCTGATGTTGAATGAGCCCCAGTAGATCGCTATAGCCCTGAGTGTTATTGAAGGTGTCATCAAGGGTGAGATAGAGCACTTGATGCCCTTGCGCCCGCAGCTCTTGGGCAAATTGCGCCATTACCGCAAAGAAGGCACATATTTTTTGCACATGATGCGTTACATAAGTGTTTTCTTGGTGCAATTCTGCAATCACATACAGCACTTGATCATCAACACGGTTAAACCAAGAATGCTGGGCATTGAGTTGATCACCTAAAATTAGTCTAACTGTATGGAATTGCTGTAATTGCATTAAGAGGACTCGTTGAATGACTTTCGCGGTTAAGCATTTCGCGATGGGATATTGCCGGACATTACGAATTGGGTTGCAGTGAGGATCACAAAGCAGGGTATTTGTCGTGATTTCGACAAGGAGGTTTATCTAAACTTGGTTTGATAGTTTTTAAAGCGAAGTCAAAGTCGGGGGCTTCACCCCTTGATTCTCAATCAAGAGCCCTTGCCGAACAACGTCCATGTCTAACTGCCAGTTCGTCATCCTTGGCTCTCGTTTGTACCGCTGTTTCGCAGCACTCACCCTAGCGAAGTTACATGCATTAACTCTTTATTTATAAGCAGGGCTTCGTGCTTATTCAAAATCGCTAACGCTTACGGTGGTACATCCCTATTAATTAAATAAAGAATCCGAAAGCTAACTCGGCATCCATGCCTCGCTCATGCGATTTTCTTCAACGCCCTTCAGCAACTTCGCAGGTGAAGGTGAACTTCTGAAGTTTTAGTGTTGTTTGTTAGTATTTAAAAAGAGTACTAACACTCCATTTTTAAAATTTAACAATGGGAGTCTAAATAACACGAGCTAATTCATATAATAAGGCTGGTGGAGCACGTTTTATATTACAAAAATGAGATTGGGTATCCTTAGATATAAAAACATCGGCCTAGACCGATGTTTTGGGGTTGTCTGATGCAATAAAATTCACATAAACAGTGAGATAGCTAACCACTAATCCCAATATACTGTATAGACATGATAGCCAGCATACGGCTTAGGGGATAGTTGATGTTCGCCATAGGGCCAGCCTGTCCCCATTCCATCTGCTGCGATTCCTTCAATCCATTCTTCCACTTCCGCCAGAGGCGCACAGGTAAGAATATGAATGTTCTCAGCTGCAGGCCATAGCTCATCATCCTCAAGTGCTTCGGACCATTCATCGTGCATCCCAACATAAACACCTTGCACATCTGACCTATGTTCGATTTCTTTCAAGCAACGATAGATTTCTTTGATGGATGGTCGACCATAACCCCAATTATTGGGTGCGATAGACTCTTCATCTTCGTTTTCTAAAAAGTACTCATTTAATGTCACTACCGGACAGTGCTCTGGATCGGCGGTCGATAAGGCGCTTAATTTATTGAGTAATTCCGTTCTCGTTGTCACTGACAATACTCCATTTCTAAGATTTGTTTCCAGCGAAGGTTTAACTGTTTTATCACATATGCAGGGCTAATAATAAATCTGGCCATCCATTTTAGAGCAACAATATAATGCACTTTCAGGTTGCCTACAAAGAAGCTGTTTTCAAGACACCCAGCTTAAATGGCGTGGTAGTTAACCTCCGACTATAAACATTAAACAAGGAGGTTTATATGCCGCGTCCTCTCAGAACTCAGATAAGCCTTGAAGACACTCCCTGTTACCATTGCTATAGCCGCGTTGTGCGGCGTGCTTTTTTATGTGGCGATGATGCCTATTCTGGGAAAAATTATGACCATCGCTGTAGTTGGGTTGAGTCACTACTGTTTGAACTTGAAGCCGTTTTTGCTATTGATGTTGCAGCCTTTGCGGTGATGTCGAATTATCTGCATGTGGTGCTGCCAGCCGATATCGACAGTGCCAATCGTTGGACTGACTGAGAAGTGCTGGAGCAGTGGCATAAGTTGTTTAAAGGCGATGAATTAACACAAAAATCCGTTTAAGGAGAGTTAGTTGAGGCGCATGAGGTCAACCGATTAAAGCATTCAATTGCAATTTACCGCAGCCGATTATGCGATATTTCATGCCTAAGTTTTCAAAAGAGTGCGATGTTTGAATGAGCTAATAGCAAGACAAGCAAATCAAGAAAATCAAGAAAATAACTGTACAGGCCGCTTTTAGCAGGGACGGTTTAAACCACAGGCCTTACTTGATGAAGTTGCTGATTTAAAATGGTAGGCCTGATAATTTTCATTCCATTATCCTTGACCATGTGCTCGCGGTGTTCGCGCTTCCTTATGCTGCAAATGGCGCCATCGAGCGCTTAGGGATAACTCATTTTTAAATCAAAGTCGGCGAGTCACTGGCGTAATAGTCTTAATCGTTGGGTACATTGATCAAAAAGTTATTATTTTATAGTATGTTACTCAATTTTAATGCGTCACTTAACGCAGCAGGAGCTTAGTTTGTATGCGGGAATATGATGGGATTGAAAAGCGTTACCAAAGGCCTGATGCCGATTTAGCTAAAAGTTTGATGATTATCGAAAATTTATTGGGTTTTACGCCGCTAGAGGATAGGTTGGAATTTGATTTGTCTTTTTGGGCTGGCGGCTCAGGCGTATTCGATAAGTTGGCGGTTTCATGTTCTGTGACTCCCGAGCAAATGGTACTCGCTCAAGATAAGTTGAGACTCTATTCCCCAGAGGCGGCGATAGCATTGGATGAATGGCGTGATGATTTTATTTGGTTAGTGGAAGATGAAGACGTTTGTACCGATGTGTTGGTTAGGTCGGCGCATTTTATTAATAAAAATAAAGCGCCATTTCAAGATGTTTGTCTTAAAACGCAGTCCATTTATTTCGCTTACATGAGTGATGTGAATGGCTGGACTGCGGTATGGGGTCAGCAAGATAGACTCAATTATGCTTATTTCTGCCAAGGATAGCCTTTATCTTTAAGTGATTACCGACAATCGCCAGTTAAGTGTTATTTACCAGTCCGTAATCAAGGGCGTAGTTTTCAAGCTTGGCATCGAGATCATCTAGATCTTTATAAAACTCGTCATCGAGCTTATCGAGTACGCTGTACAGGTCTTGGTTATCGGTTGCGGCTAAACGACGATCTCTGTCGATTGGTACTGGCTTTTCGCCAAACACGGCCTGTTTTGCTTGGTGCAATAAGTTTAACGAGTGGCTTGCTCCCATTTGGATAAGTCCACGCTCAGCGAAGGCGTAATGCTCACCTGAAGAGTTGTCGAAATATTGAATAAATCCACCATTATAGACCTCGCCAGATAAGCAGTTCACCGCATAGTAGTTTTGTTCCTCTGGTCTAAGCGTATAAAAACCTTGATCTTTGTTATGTACCTTTACAACAAGATCTCGCCAAAAGGCTCGAAAGGGACAGGTTTTATCGAGTTCACGCTCTTGTTGGTAGTATTCCTTCGCACGCTCGAGGTTTGCACGTATGCCATTTTTGCAGGGCATGCATAAACCCTCATTTTTCTCGGCGGTACTCGGAAGGATTAAGGTGTTACATTCTTGGCAGGGGATTTTTTCCGACATGGTCTTTCCTTTGATACTCAAGTCAGTAAGAGAAGTTACAGCTTCACAAGCTACCCATTGTTAAATTCTCTGTTTTTAGAGTTTACATCCCACAATTAAGCGTCTATTTACATAACGTACTAATTGTACTTTATATTCATCGCAATCAGCGGTTCGCGTGAGGCTTTTTCTGCGCGTAGGCGGGCGAGGTATTTTTCCCATAGATCCACTTGGTGGGTGGCGAGATCGTAGAGCACTTTCCACGAGAATAGACCTGTGTCGTGGCCGTCATCGAAGACGATTTTCACTGCGTAATTACCGACGGGTTCTATGGCGCTGATGTTGACGTTTTTCTTGTGGGTGACCAGCTTTGGATTACCGTGACCATGCACTTCGGCCGAGGGCGAGTAGACTCTGAGCATCTCGCAGCTGAGCTGATATTGCTCACCATTATCGAAACTGATTTCTAGAATGCGCGATTTACGTTTCAGTTTAAGATCGGTGACATTGGGCGTTGCTGTGGTCATAGGTTGGCTACCAAGAAAATGCTAAGGATAGGATAACTACTCATTAAAATAACACCTGACTAATGTAACCACTCGCGGCCAAGGATACAAAGGGTAAGCGAGAGCCTTGGTCAGGCTTTTTCGTTTAAGTCACACTTTTGCATTTGAGTCGTTTACCGCCAAGTCGTTTGGGCTTGGCGGTGAACGGTTTAGTACTAGAGGATAAAGCGGCTGAGATCTTCGTCTTGGACTAAGTTGTCTAAGTGGGCACTGACATAGTCGGCGTCGATAACAAAGGCGGAGCCCGATTTTTCCGATGCCTCGTAGGAGATATCTTCCATCAGCCTTTCCATCACTGTGTGTAAACGACGGGCGCCGATGTTTTCGGTGCGCTCGTTCACTTGCCATGCGGCTTTCGCAATGCTGTCGATACCCGATTCGCTGAATTCAACTTTCACACCTTCTGTGCCCATCAGCGCGATATATTGCTCGGTGAGCGAGGCGTGTGGCTCGGTTAAAATGCGTTTAAAATCATTGGCTGATAGCGCATCTAACTCGACACGGATCGGTAAACGACCTTGTAATTCAGGAATTAAATCCGACGGTTTAGACATCTGGAATGCACCAGAGGCGATAAACAGTATGTGGTCGGTTTTTACCATGCCGTGTTTTGTGGTGACTGTGCAGCCTTCGATCAGGGGTAGTAAGTCACGTTGCACGCCTTCACGGGAAACGTCTGGGCCTGAGGTTTCGCCGCGCTTACAGATTTTGTCGATTTCGTCGAGGAACACTATGCCGTGTTGCTCAACCATTTCAATGGCTTGTTCTTTTAAATCTTCTTGATTGACCAGTTTGGCTGCTTCTTCTTCGATCAATAGCTTAAAGGCTTCTTTGATCTTCATCTTGCGACGTTTTGCTGGTGCTTGGCCCATGTTTTTAAACAGACTTTGCAGCTGGTTGGTCATTTCTTCCATGCCTGGAGGCGACATGATTTCAACACCAATTTGCGGTTGGGCCACATCGATATCGATTTCTTTATCGTCTAATTGGCCTTCGCGTAGCTTTTTGCGGAAGACTTGACGGGTATTTGAGTTGTAATCGGTTTCAGTGTTTTCCCAGTCGTTTTTCGGCTTAGGCAACAGGGCATCGAGAATACGCTCTTCGGCATTTTCTTCAGCGCGTTGGCGACACTTGCCCATTTGTTGTTCACGGGTCAGCTTGATGGCGATATCGGTCAAGTCGCGGATTATTTGCTCGACTTCCTTACCGACATAACCCACTTCTGTGTATTTAGTCGCTTCGACCTTGATAAAAGGCGCGTTCGCCAGCTTGGCTAAACGACGGGCAATTTCAGTTTTACCAACGCCCGTTGGGCCAATCATCAGAATATTTTTTGGGGTGACTTCTTGACGGAAATCCGCGTCAAGTTGCATCCGGCGCCAGCGGTTGCGCAGGGCGACAGCAACAGAGCGTTTGGCCTTTTGTTGGCCAATAATGTGTGCATCCAGCTCGTGGACAATCTCACGGGGGGTCATTTCAGACATAATATTCCTCACGGGCTGTTTAGTAATTGAGTTCTTCAATCGTTTTGAATTGATTGGTGAATACGCAGATATCCGCAGCAATAGTCAGGGATTTTTCGGCGATTTCTAAGGCTGACAGCTCAGTATTTTGCAATAGTGCAAGGGCCGCCGCTTGGGCATAGTTGCCGCCTGAACCAATGGCAACTAAGTCGTGTTCTGGCTGAACGACATCACCATTACCTGTGATGATCAGCGAGGTTTCCGCATCGGCCACGACTAACAGGGCTTCGAGTTTACGCAGCATACGGTCGGTACGCCAATCTTTGGCGAGCTCAACGGCCGAGCGCAATAAATGGCCTTGGTGCATTTCGAGTTTGGCTTCGAAACGCTCGAATAGGGTGAAAGCATCGGCGGTGCCGCCTGCAAAACCTGCCAGTACCTTGTTGTGATATAAGCGACGCACTTTTTTGGCGTTACCTTTCATGACGGTATTGCCTAGGGAGACTTGGCCATCGCCGGCGATGACAACTTGATTATTACGGCGTACTGATACGATAGTGGTCACAATGAATCCTCTTCTGGCCCGCAGCAAAAGTTGCGGTGGATGATGGGATATATATGGGGATGGATGACAATAATTCAAGTAATCGCGGCAAATGCCAAAGGAGTTTGCGATCTTTCGCGCTCCTTTAGCAATAAAAATAAGCGCTTATTGGGAAAGGGTGGATCGACCTACAATAGTGCGGCCATCGAAGGGATAGTATTTAAGATCCCAGTTTTCACTGCCGAAGCTGCGATCGTCCGAGACATAGTTGAAAATGCAGTAAGCATTGGGATCGGTAATGTCGACGGCACCATACCAGTAAACAATGTCGACATTGGGAACTGTGCGCCAAGAGTATTGATCGGCAATGACAAATTCATTATTAGCCAAAAGACCTTGCCATAACTGACCACAATAATCGCCCTGCAATTTAGCACCGGCATCAGCGGTTGCAGTCTCTATTCCCAGTGGAAATCCAGTGGTGGTCGAGTCGAGTTTTCCATCACCATAACAGGCGAGATCTTGGGTATAACCTGAGTGACCGCCCGCAAGCCAGCAACTGTGATAAAGCTTAACACCAGAGGCAAAGGCCGCAAATGCGGTTTTGGCTCTGGCATCGTGAGCATCTTGGCCTAGGTTTAAAAACCGTGGTGCTGCGACGACGGCCAAGATCCCAAGGATGATAATGACCACAACCAGCTCAATTAATGTAAAACCTTTCGATGACTGCAAACGACTCATATTGCTCACCTATTTGTTAGAGGACAATATTCTAACGGAACTTTGATTTGCAATCAGTAAGCCATTGATAATATTTAGATGTTTAACATTGCCGTTACATGGTTATGCAGCAAAATGGCAAGCCATCCTTCATCTTTCAATGCCATCTGCCGAATGTAAACGGCTTATAAAGCCGTTTTGTCTATAACACGATAGCGGGTTTGTACGTAGCCATTGTCATATTGCTGCGTGTGAATTGGCATTAATTGAATCGCTTGAGCTAAGTCGCCAAAGAGTGGAATACCTTTACCCAGTAAAGTGGGGATGCGAGTGAGCGTGAGTTCCTGAATTAGCCCTGCCGCTAAAAAGCCTTGGATTGTTTGGCCGCCATCGATATAGAGATGCTTAAAGCCACGGGTTTTGAGTTGTTCGCTAATGCTTGCCGCATCGCCATTTAGCACTTGTACGTGCTCACTTAACGCCGACGATACTGTTACGCCGCTGCGACTTAATACAAACACTGGGATATTTACATAGGGCCAATCACAATCGAAGGAGAGGACTTTTTCAAAGCTTTTTCGTCCCATTACAATCGCATCGATAGTGTTGATAAAAGCATGGTAACCAAAATCTTCATCGGGATTAGTACTGGGATGCTGGTTTAAAAAGTCGATATCCCCATTGGGCGTTGCGATATAACCATCGAGGGTCGTGGCAATAAAAACGGAGGCTTTCATTCATCTTCCTTAATGCTATTTTCGAGCGTGTTTCTCTAGTGATTCTTTCAGTGCCTGTTGCTGAGCGAGGCAGTCTTGTTTTGCTTTGCCTGACATATCGTTACACGTTTGACCTTTATCTGGGCCTTCCAATATGGCGGCTGCAACATAAACAGCGGCATCGGCTGCATTGCATTCTTGTTTGCTGTAGGGGGAATTTGTATCACATTTTGAATTAAGTGGCCCAACGCAGCCACTCATACTGGTCAAGGCTAAGGCGCTAAAGCTAAGTAATATTAAAGGTTTGAACATTCGCTCTTCCATGATTCATATTATTTGAGGCGGTTGGAAAGTATATAACTGCTTTGCAGACGGAACTAGAATTGGATCGTTCCATTTCTACTTTAGTTGTTATTTTGGATGAAGGCATTCGCGGATGGAAGCAAAAAAATCCCCGAGGGTATAGTTACCCTCGGGTGGAGGTTCAAAAAGCAGTGGATTTCTTGAGCGCCTGCGGGGCACAAAGGAAGGAACCTATGGTGTGATTGTGCGGGCTGATACGATATTTCACAAAGCCAAATGCGCAAACTGCGACAGCTTGTCGCAGGCTGGATGAAAACTGTGTAGTTACGGTATCTTGAATGGTCGGGGTAAAAAGGGTTTAACGGTTAAATCCTTATACGTGGCGAGAAGGCTTAACGATTGTTTAGTGACCACGGGTGATTGACTTATAAGACAGAATTCAGATTGCCTAAGTGTTGCACTAGCTCTGCCATATTGTTCACTTCGAGCTTTTTCATGATTTTTGCGCGGTGTACTTCAATCGTGCGCAGGGATAAAAACATCGCCTCCGATATTTGCTTGTTAGTCATGCCTTGGATCACATGGGCTAACACTTGCTGTTCGCGCTCGGTCAGTTGGTCAAACTTATGCTGCAGACTTTGCTGCTCGAAGGCCGCTTGGCTTTCACGCAGTGCCTTTTCAATCGCTTGTACTAATGCTTTACCCGATACTGGTTTTTGAAAAAAATCGCAGGCTCCCTTACGAAAGGCGCTTAACGCCATAGGTAAATCACCGTGGCCAGTGAGAAATATCACGCCTAGCGGGCTGTGGGTTTCCAGTAATTTTTGCTGCACTTCTTGGCCGGTGATTTCTGGCATTCGACTATCTAAAATCACGCAGCCCGCCTGTGATAATGCACAGTGCTCAAGGAAGTCGCGGCCGCTGTTGAAGGTTTGCACTTGATAGCCAAATTGTCCGAGCATAAAGCCCAGTGAATCCAGAATCGCTTCATCGTCATCGACTAGATAGAGTGGCAATTTTATCGACATGGTGTTCCTTGTGGGGCGGTAAGCATGCTATCAGCTTAAGCTGGGTGCAGAGTGGGCTCAATTTTAAGCCTAGGTCTTGGGAGATACATCACTAAATTAGCCGATTCCCTCTGGGCATAAACCAGAGTTTGGCGGCATTTCACAGCTTGATTTTTATCTGCGAGCTAAAGTCGTTCCATGACAATGGCATATAAGAGTGGGTAATAGAGGCGATGACGATTGACTCTTGGTGTAAAGCGATATTGATGGGATTCTTGCTGAGTATCATTGGGCTTAATCCGTCCTATGCCAACGAAGCGACAGAAGTGAACCATTTTAGAGTCGGAGTGCTGGCAAATCATGGTGTGTTACAGGCCAAGCAGCGTTGGCAACCTATGATGGATTACCTCAGTGAGCAAGTGCCTAATAGTCATTTTGAAGTCGTGCCTGTGGATTTTAATGGCATGCGTAGTCAGTTACTTGAGCATGATTTGCAGTTTATCGTCACTAACCCTGGGCAATATCTGCATCTAAGTAACAACTTCCCGCTGTCTTGGCTTGCGACAATGAAGAGTCGTAAGCATCAAGGCAGCACTTTTACCATAGGTGCGACCATTATTGTCCGCGCCGACAGCCCTATCCGCACCTTGCAGGATTTGCGCGGGCGCAATGTGGTTGCCAGTGATCCGCAAGCTTTGGGGGGGTATCAAGCGGCCATGGGGTTACTGCATAAAATGGGTTTTTTACCCGAACAGTTTTTTGGGCAAGTGCGCTTCCTCGGTTTCCCGTTAGAACCGCTTATCTATCAAGTCAGAGATGGCAGTGCCGACGCCGCAATAGCGCCTTTTTGTACCTTAGAGGAAATGATCGCAACGGGTCTTGTTAATCAGGGCGATTATCGGGTTATCCATCCTGCAACGCCTGCAGGATATGATTGCGAGGTGAGCACTCAGTTATACCCAAACTGGTCATTCGCTGCGGCGGATACGGTTTCTCCTAAGCTGACGATGGCGATTACCCGCGCCTTATTCGATTTACCTGCCGATCATATTGCAGCAATTACCGCCGATACTTTGGGCTGGACTGCGCCCGTAAGCCAGTTAAAAGTGATTGAGTTATTTAAAGAATTACAACTACAGGGAGCATCACCACCACTTTATCAAACCGTATACAAATGGATGGCAAAAAATAAAGAATGGGGTGGCGCACTGTTGTTAATTTTCATTATTTCCACCATTTATCACCTGTGGCTTGAATATAAGTTTCGCCAGAAAAGTGAGTTTTTAGTCAGCACTGAGCGCCAATTAAAGGACAAGGCACTGCAGCTTGAGCGACTGCAAAGTGCGGCGATTCTTGGGGAAATAGGTGCAGGACTTGCCCATGAACTCAATCAACCCATAGCCGCCATTACCCAATACAGCGAAGGCGCCATGTTGCAACTGGAAAGGCTTGGGCAAGATAATCCTGAACTCTATGATGTACTGGGTAAAATTAATGCGCAGTCGATTCGCGCTGGAGCGGTTGTGCATCGTATTCGCGGTTTACTCAAGCGGCGTCAGGCCAAGACCGAACCTTTAGATATAGTGCCAGTGGTGAAAGAAGCTTTAGCTCTGTTGCGGCGCGAGCTAGACCGCGCGAATGTACAAGTGAATGTGCGAGTGCAGGGTGAGCCCTTTGAACTGATGGGCGATAGCGTTGGTTTAAGCCAAATGTGGGTCAATTTAGTAAAAAATAGCTTAGATGCGTTAGAAACCTGCGGCGATAATCGTGTGCGCCAATTATGGATCGATATCTATTATCATCCAAATGAAATCAAAGTGTTAGTTATTGATAATGGCGAAGGGCTACAGGGGCAGGCGAGTGAGTTGATGGCATCTTTTGCCTCAACCAAAGATGCGGGATTAGGGCTTGGCTTAGCCATCTGTAAGGATGTGGTCACCCGCCATCACGGCAGCATTCAAATCGAAAACTGTCAGCAATCCACGCAAGCGTTACTCCCTTGGCAACAGGGCTGTGTGGTGACAGTCGTGCTTCCCAAGGGATAGGGTTATACACTTATGAGTAACCCTTAATGTGCGCATTAGCGGAGCATCCGACAGCCTTTATTGGTTAGCGGTTAATATTAATAAAAGCATCATTTTCATAATAATATTTTGCTGCACTAATTAATTCATTTAGCCCAGCTTCAGAATTTTGTTGCAGCAAATTACTCTTAATACTTTGCAAATCTGACATACTTAAGAAGCTTTTATAACCAATAGATGTTGGGTAAATTGGTTCATCATCACTACCACGATCTTCTTCTGTGTCATCGTCAAGTACAAGACATAATATCGAGTCATTAATTTCTTTATTAGAAGGTATATATACATCCAACTTCCAATCTAAAGATTCAATTTTATCCAACATGTTCTTGAGAGTTAATTCTAAACGCATTACGCACCTTTTGTGATACAGCGAGTCATTCCCGCGCCTTATTTGCGGTTAGTTTTTGGGGGGAAAAGCCATCGCTTGATCTCTGATCCACTTCATTCATAACTGTAGATATTTACCAAAATATTCATCGACAGTTTTATGGCAGTATTTATCTTCACCTCGCCAATACTCAGCGAACACCCAGTCATTTTTGCCTTTAGAAGGGCGATTGTAGCTCCTTGGTCGTAACACTCCAATACTGGCTAAAATCTCTATTAATACCTGCCTTTCTGCTTTACTGGACTTTACGACCTTAGCCAATCTTTTTTCAAGGGCACTTGGATAATCAGTAGGTTCCGAACTTTCGATAGTGCTTAATATTTCTTTGAAACAATTTAAGTCTTCATCAGTTGGGTCAGGGATATCCGTATTTATAAATTGGTTTAAGTCAAAATATGTATATAAAATATCGCCATGACGGACACCACCCCATTTGATACGCTCGAAATTCAATACGTTTATATCTGTGTTGTTATAGTTGTGACTGCCCCTTATCCCGTATTTGCTGTCTCGGCATACACCGCAGGTGTAGGAGTGTGAAGTTGGTTTTCCGTCGGAATATGAAGTGCCGGATATAACGGGTGTATATTTATGCTCCGGGATATTTTTGGCAATTGAATAGGATGATAAAGAAGATCTTAAGTCTAAGCGGCGAGTTGTCAGGCTACTTAAAAAACCTTTAGCAATTTGTGCTCCGGATATTGTTTTTACTACTTTTGCAATGGTATCTATGCAGTCATCATGAGAAATCGAAATCGGATCAAACATCAATCCTTGTGACTTTGCGTACTCAAAATCTCCATCAGATAAGAGTCTATCTTTTGAGTCTATCCATCCATTTTTCCAGTAGGTGGAGAATAATATTTTCTTCGCTTTCTTATCCATATTCGAATTAATGCTTTCACTTAACGTCTGAGTATTAATGTGTAGCGTTGTTTGCGAGACATAAATCACTTGTTCGACTTGGCTACTACGACGATGTTAATTGGTGTGAATGATGCTATAGGAATTTGCTTTGACAGGGTAGTGGTTTTTATACAACTTTGGTGGTAATTGCTTGATATCGTTTTAGCTTTATCATTACTTTTGCATTATTAGTGACGTTGATTTCGAGTATTCTGGCCTTACATTTTGGTTGACACAGGTACTACATCATCTCAACGACATTAAACCTATAAGGCATATTTACTTTTAGTTTTCTATCATCTAGCAACGACTTGATGGTGGTTATTTTCTTCACATGACCACTTGTTTATCATGGTTTTCTATTAGGATACTTTGGACGTTTTTAATTTAGGGCAGTGGATAGTTTTGGGAGAACTGGCTGAGCTTTTCTACTAAAAACTCTATGGTGCGACGGATCTTATGGCTGGGATAATCGGTTTGTAGGTATACCAATTGCAGTGGGATCGGTGGGGCTATTTTATCGGCTAGCACTAAGTGGAGTCTGCCTTCGGTTACATCTTGCGCCACATCGAGCCAGCTCTTATAGGCAATCCCACGACCAGATAGTGCCCAGTCGCGGATCACTGCGCCATCGTTACAGAAACGTTGGCCCCTGACTTCGATTTCAACGGGTGCGCCGTTATGACTTAACTTCCATTTTTGCCATGGCTCACCGCCGCGATTTAAGATCAGTACTGCGTGTTGGCTAAGTTCATTTAGCGTGCTTGGTGTGCCGTGTTGTGCCAGATAAGCGGGTGAGGCGACCAGTACCCTTGGGGTCATGGCGAGCTGACGCCTTTTAAGGTTTGAGTCGTCAAGTTGACCATAGCGCAAAGCCAAATGGATATTTTGGTCGATTAAGTCTGTCATATGATCGCCAAAATACAGCTGCACTGTCAGTTCTGGGGCGCTGTCCATCAATTCATCGAGCCAAGCACGGATCTGGCTGCGACCAATATCCGAAGGTAACGCGAGGCGTACTTCGCCCTTAAGCTCACCTCTGTGTTCGGCTAAATTGGCGCTGGCGGTTTCGAGAATCGCCAGTGCGGGTTTCGCCGAATCGAGAAAGATCCGCCCTTCTTCTGTGAGCTGTAAGCGCCGCGTCGAGCGAGCAAATAGCTGACATCCTAGCTTTTTCTCTAATCTTTGCAGCGCGGCACTTGCCGCTGCCGGCGTCATGCCTATTTCTTTACTGGCTGCCGAGAGACTTTCTAAGGCTGCGATACGCAGCGCTAATTGCAGATCGTTTAAATGATACATATCAAATTATTTTTGAAAATGATTTTAATAATAGCCTGATTATCAATATAGATTAACTAATGCACAATTGCACCACTGATGTTTCATCTTAATTTCTGGTTCGGAGTGTGTATGAGTCTATTCATGTCTTACAAATTAGCGTCACTGGCATTAAACAATCGCATCGTGATGGCCCCTATGACTCGGGCGCGTACTACGCAGCCAGGTAATATTCCTAATGATCTGATGGCGCAATATTATGCCCAGCGCGCCTCGGCGGGGTTAATCATCACAGAAGCGACACAAATCTCCGATGACAGTCAAGGCTATTCATTTACGCCGGGCGTGTATACCGCTGAGCAAATTGAGGGCTGGAAAAAAGTCACAGCGGCGGTGCATCTGGCTGGTGGTAAAATCTTCAATCAAATTTGGCATGTTGGCCGTGTATCGCACCCGATTTTTCAGCAGGGTAATGCCCCGATTGCGCCATCAGCTATTGCGCCCGTTGGCACTAAAGTATGGATTGTGGATGAAGCGCATCCTGAAGGGCAAATGGTGGATTGCTCAGAACCTAAGGCTATGGTGCAAGCGGATATCGACCGCGTTGTGGCCGATTTTGCACAGGCGGGAGTGAATGCGGTTGTGGCGGGTTTTGATGGCATCGAAATTCACGGCGGCAATGGTTATCTGATTGACCAGTTTTTACGCACCTATTCAAACCACAGAACTGATGCCTACGGCGGTTCTCAGGAAAATCGCATTCGTTTTTTACTCGAAATTGTCCAAGCCGTGAGTGCGAAAATTGGTGCCAATAAAGTCGGGGTTCGCCTCGCCCCTTACGTGACGTTTAAAGATATGGCGTGTCCTGAAATTGTAGACACTATTCTGTTAGCGGCTAAGCATTTATCGGCATTGGGCGTGGCATATTTACATCTTTCTGAGGCGGATTGGGATGATGCGCCGCAGGTGCCAGAATCCTTTAGAGTCGAGCTGCGCAGAGTCTTTAAGGGCAGCATTATTGTTGCGGGTCGCTATGATGTGGCGCGTGCCAATGAAGTGATTGATAACGGTTATGCGGACTTAGTTGCCTTCGGTCGACCTTTTATTGCGAATCCTGATTTGCCTTACCGTTTAATGCATCAATTGCCTTTATCTGCATTCGACAAAGGGCCCTTGTTTGGCGGTAGTGCTGCGGGTTATACCGATTATCCTACACACAACGAAGCATTGAGAGCCGTCATCCGATCCGCTGACGATGAGGTGGCATAATGGATCGGGTTAACACTTTGTATGTTCAGCGCTTACCCGCTTGGCTCAGCTTAAGTCTATGGTTTTCAGGCTTTATAGGTATCGCTATTGTGGGTTTTAGCTTAGCAAGTCTGAGCATGGATGCGTTAGCCGCTCAAGGGGCAACAACACAGGATAGTGCTAAAGTGCGAGCGACATTAGTGCCAAAAGTGGCGGCAATGGAAACGATTTCTGATGAATCACCGCAGGCACTAGCTATCGCCCGCGCCGCTTTGTTATATGCCAGTTTTTGGCACACGGGCGATGCAAGTTTTGCCCACGGCGCATTGGCGACTGGTTTTATCGACCGTACTCTGCCCGCTGGCCGCGCACAGGGAATCACGGGGCCACTCGAAGCCTCAAAGGCATTTAGGGCGGCGGTCCCCGATCTCTCTGTTTCAGTTGAGCATTTGCTAGTCGTTGGCGATCGTGCAGTGGTACGTCTGCGTTTTAATGGCCGCTTTACTGGTGTCTTTGGTGAGCAAAAAGGCCAAGGGCAGAAAATCGATTTTCGTGCTGTTGACATGTATCGAGTACGGGATGGTTTCATCACAGATAACTGGCACCTCGAAGATTATCAAACGCTATTTTCTCAATTAGCTGCAGGGACTCAATCATGAATCAACGTCGACGATTTTTAATGGCAGGTGGCGCCATCGCTGCTGGGTTCGGCCTAAGCCAAACGGCGCTTGCTATTGGTTTACCATCATTAGATACCTTAGAAAATGATTCCAAAAGTTCAGGTGGCAATGGTATGAACAAAATATTTTGGCCAAGTGGTGAGCAGTTAGTGATTTCAATCTCAATGCAGTTTGAAGCAGGTGCTCAAGATAAAAATGCCGAAGGGCCGTTTCCGCCGATGGAAAAGGGCTACCCAGATACTATCACCCCGACTTGGTACGATTACGGTATGAACGAAGGCATTCCAAGGCTGCTGCGCTTGTGGCGTAAGCACAATATCAAGGTGACTTCTCACATGGTTGGGCGCGCCGCCGAGCTACATCCTCAACTTGCCAAACAAGTTGCAGATGAGGGGCATGAGATTTCGGGTCACGGACAAACGTGGACGCCACAATACAGCATGTCGCCAGCAGAGGAACGCGCCTCCTATGTGGCGAGTATTGAGACGCTGCAAAGGATCACAGGTCAGCGCCCCTTAGGTTTTAATGCCTTTTGGATGCGCCACAGCACTCAAACCCTCAATATTTTGCAGGACTTAGGTTTTATTTATCATATCGATGATCTATCGCGGGACGAACCTTCAATTATCCCTGTAGGAAATAAGCCTTTTGCTGTTGTGCCTTACACTTTACGTAACAATGATATCGGACGTTTTGGTGGCAACACAGCTATGACGGCCGCGGCCTTTTTACAGGAACTAAAGGATGAGTTCGATATGCTCTATCAAGAAGGTTCGACGCAGCGACGGATGATGTCGATCAGTGTGCACGACCGTATTGGTGGCGCTCCTGGACTTGTGACCGCTTTAGATAAGTTTATTCAGTACGCTAAAGATCACACCAATGTAGGCTTTATGCGTAAAGATGCTATTGCTAAGTGGGCGCTGGCGCAAAAGGACACACCGACCAATCCTGCAAGAACATTTTAGCCTGCTGTAGCTTTGTTGGAAGAGGTTTTAATGGTTAACAAAAAGCGCGTTGTTTAACGCGCTTTTTGTTTTTGGGAACCCTTATTACTGCGAGTCGAAAGTGATTAACGCATGGCCAACATGGCCCAAGTGCGGCGACCCTGCTCCAGAATTATCCCCACGGCAAGTCCCGCAGCGGCGTTGATGGCGAGGCAAGTCACAGCGGTTGATAAAATCACAAAGATACAGAAGGGCTTACCATCGATTAAGCGTTTCGACCATGCTAATTGCAGCCCCGCAGTGGTCAGTAAACTGCCGAGGATTGCCATAGGAATAAGGCTTAATAGCCAAGCGATATTAGTACCCCAGCACAGGGCTATCATTAAGCACGTACTGCCAAAAATTAACGGCGCCAGATAAGTGCGAGCACCAAAATGGTATTGCACCGCAAGTCCGCCCGCACCGTGGCACATGGCCGAGGCACCAAAGGGCGCGAGCAATAAGTTGGCAAGACCTGAGCTAATGGCGAAGTTTTTGGGTGTGAGTTTGGCGGCATCTTCAGGGAATTTCTCCTGCGCCATTACTGATGTAGCAATCACTGCATTGGTTAAGGTGAGAGCCAGTTGTGGCAAAACCAACAAAAGGGCGGCAGAGGTCCATTCAACTGATGTCGGCCACGCTAATTGAAATGGCGCTGTCATTGCTTGAATATCAAAGTTAGTGGCTAAACTAGTTTGTGTACTTGCTTGCCAAATCATCCCCGCTGCTATGACTAAGGGCATGGCAAGGTAACGCAGCGGCAAAAATTTACTGATAAATAACAGTACAAATGCCCCCACGCCAACCAGCCAAAATTCACTCATCATCTTAGTGCCCATCCACATCAGTTGCAGACCTATGGCGAGTTGAATGCCAACACTCACAGCTTGGGATAACTGTTTGGCTAACCAAGTGATGGCGCCGCTAAAGGCGAGAATTAACAGGATAATGCCCATTAACATGGCGCTTGCCTGCAACATGCCTGGGGTTAAGCCCTGAGCGATCACCAGTGCAGCGATGACTTTCATCGGTTGTACCGGAATCGGGCGACGGTAAAACAGCGCGCTGAGAATAGCGAATAGACCAAACCCCAAAAATATCCCTTGGGGCGAAAATTGATTGAGGGCAATTAGCCCTAGCACTAAAGGTAAAAAAGTGCCTAAGTCGGCAAAAGCGCCACTGGTTTCACCGAGTAAACGGTTGAATGAAGGATTAGATACTGTTTGGGAAATTTTGCCCGAGGTCATACTGATTGCCGTAATTGAACACACTATGACTACGCAAAATAAATGCCATAAAAATCAGATGATTTGGGGGGTAAACAGAGTCAAACTACCGTATTGAGTCACTCAATGAGACAAACTGGGGCAAGGCCGAAGAATGGCTGAGTCTAATTGTCTTTTTGAGTGAGAGTAACAAGATTATAAAAAAAGAGATCTTAGTAAAAACTAAGATCTCAAAGGGTATTACTGGGAACTCGATTTGGTTAATCAGCAGTGTTCACTTCGATACCTTACTAAAAGTAAGATATCTGTGATGCTCAAATCAGTGAACGATTCAATCAAGGCTGTTTGTGTTTTGGCCCTTGTTTACTTTTCATCGGGTCACCTTGATAACCTAGGGCTTGCCAATCGAGTCTTGTGCCTTTGTTATGGCAGTCGTTACAATTTAATGCTTGCTCCTTTGGTGACACCATATGGTTTATCCGCCACCACATTTCAGTGGCTGCAAAGTCATATTCCCCACTGTATTTGATACCTTTCTCAAGCATAGTCGTGTTCGCTTCCATTCCTAGTTTTGCCGCTAAGTTCCAATCAAACTCGCTCCAGAATCCCCCTTTGCCATAGGTTTTCGGTGTGATAAAAATATTGAGTTTTTTATCGTAAATTTGTTTACCCGTGTGCACCTTGAAAGGATAGATTTTTGCTTTGACATCATTTATATCGCCAATGGGATAGGTCAATTTAGTGACTGTACTTGGATCCATTTTATCACCTGCCATATAAGCATTGGCTGTGCCGTTGTACCAAGCGTATTGGGGTTTGACCATTTTTTCCCAAACAAAATCTCCTTTTTTCTTTTGGTAGGTATGCTTACCGTATTGGTCGAGTGTTTCTTTTTTATCATCTCCAGCTGTTGACCAGTCCCAGCGCATTTTTGTCGGTTCGTTTTTAGCAAAATACGGAATATGACAGGTTTGACAGGCAACTGCCGCTGTATGAGTATTGAGTTTTTTGTTCGCGTGCGGCGCTGATTCGTGGCAGTTTTCACAGCCAATATGGTCGACACCACCGGGTGAAACCCCCATAGCATTACCTGAGATCATGTGTTTCTCAGTGGTGTGGCAGTTCTGACATTGAAAGTCATTACCGTCGCTATCCATATGCACATCCGTCGCTTTGTCTGGATAAGACATGGATGAGTCTAAGTCCCCATGTTTTACCGCGTCACCACCGCCACCATAGAAGTGGCAACTACCGCAGTTATCCCGTACAGGTTCGCCAACGTTTTGAGCTATTTTAGTCAGATCGAGCTTTGCCATAGGTTCACCTGCGCCAGCGGGATCTTTAACATAAGTTCCTGTAGTGTCGTGACAAACTAGGCAGTCGACTTTGGTTTTATCTTTAAAGTCAAAGTTACTGTCTTTCCAACCATAACCCGCGTGACAACTGGTACAGCGGGGTTCATTGCTGGAAATGGCAACGCAGAAGTTATTAATGCTGTTTTTCTTACCTCTTACGACTGTCCTATCGGGAAGTTTTTGTTCTAACTCCCAAGTCCAATGGGAGGTTTTCATCACGTCAGTCGCTTGATTTTCATGGCAGACTAAACATTGTGTGGTCACCTGTGAGCCTGTGGTAAACGGGCCTTTAAGTGCCTCTTTATGGGGATTAGCGGCGTAGGCATTTAATGTCATGCCCGCTAAGGCAATGAGGATGAGCTTATTCATTTTGTACTCCCACCCTCGATGTAACCGAGGGCTGATCGTTGTTATCAATGACGGATTAGAAGTTGATGGTGAGTGAGGCGTTGACATCAAACGCGGTATCAACCACTGGCAACATGGAATAAGCAGAGCCAGCTAGCACATCGTCGATTTTTTGTGGAGCACCCACAGGTGTACCGCTGCCTGTGTACTCGTAGTCGTAATAAAGGCCAGCAAGTTTGATAAACATTTTGGGGTTAATATCAAAGATGTAATAGGCTTCTGCTACATGTCCTCGGGTAGCTAACTTACTACCAATAGGGTCATCCTGTGCCTGGGTAAAAGGCGTCCAATATTCGGAGCCATAGTTATATTCCAGACCCAATTTGCCGTAGGGAGCAGGAATTTGTACGCCGACATAAATACCATAACCGTCTTTGGCTTCGGTATCGTCACTGGTTTTTGGCACCATAATAATCTCAGTACCAGTGCTGTTTAGCTCGGCTTCAAATATGGCATCGGATAACATGCCGCCAAACATGCCTGCGTTACCGTTAGGCTCGGCGCGAGTCCAGCCGAATGATGCAAACCATTTGATATCGTTTGCTTCTTCGCGCGCAAAACCAATTCCTCCTAGATACATGTCGCCGATAACCCCGCTGGGTTGTACTCGGGTAACAAAGTTAAAGTTGTCGAACTTTTGCATATCTTGATACATGGTGGGGGCGAAAATGCCTGCAAGCTGGGTAGGGAAGGCCATGGTGCCTTTAAAGCCGTCATTAACATCTTTGGCGCCAAACAGGGTGAACTGGAGGAAGTTGGTGCCATCGTTGATCGCATCGATATTAAAGCCACCAAGGTGAGTATCCTTGGTGACAATATCACCAAACATTTCGCCATTTCCCCATTGTGATTCAAAGCCTTGGCCGTAACAGAAACGGACGACTTGGCCTTCGATACCTGTGATTTCGCCTAGGTTGTAGCCTAACGTGGCGCCATCGAAGTTGAAGTTGACTAAATGTCCTGAAGGTGTGCCGCCACGCATTTCATTCTCGCGGTAGTGACTGGGTGGACCATAGGTGGAAGGGCGACGACCTATGGAAAGATAAAACTCTGATCCATTAATGTTTTTCCAATCGAAATAGGCGCGTTCAACCCGCAGCCAGTCACCACTGGTATTGCCGCTACTGGTACCATCCATAGTGAAAGACCGCCAAGAATCAAATACTTGAACTCCGGTAGAATCACCCCAGTTTTTATACATACTGAGGCGGCCAGCAAAACTGACGTTATCCCATACCTTAGCTTTCAGATTTAACCGCAGGCGAGTGGTGTAAAAAATATCGTTATCTATATCCTGTACACTTTTGGGCGCGAGCACATAGGGCATAACACCTTGTAACATGCCATTTTGGAAGGCTGCAGCAAGGTCTGGATTAGCTTGCATCATTTTCCCTAGTGGGGAGTTGAGATCGTTGGGCATACCGAAAGCGCCGGACATGGCTTTGGCACCAAAGTCGTTGAAATTGACTTTGATGGCAGGGTTCCAGACAACATCGCGGTAATGTAGTGAATGAGCTTTAGTGCGGAAATCACCTGTAATTTCAAGGCGGTCTAACGATGTGTGCCGCTCGGTTTTGTCGACGCGATTATTGAGATCATCCAATTGCTCGGTAATATCGGCAAGTTTATGTTTTAACTCGGTAATTTTTTGATTTTCCTGTTGCACATCATTAGGTGTAGCAAAAGATTGGCCTGACATAAACAAGGCATTGGCAACGAGGATTGAGATAAGAGTACGCATAAGGTTTCTCCCAGAGTTGTTCTGTTGGCATTATTGCGCTAAGTGCATTTCGCCAAATTTACCCAATAGGAGTCCCTGAGGTGTGTTCCCCATTTTTCTCGAATTGGTTTTTTAATTTTTAATTCAATGTGTTAGTGAGCATTTGCAGGGGAGCTCTCTACCATTGTCTTAGGCCATAACGTTGGCAGAGATCAACCGCAGGTTTGGGGTTGGTCCGAGTCGGCGGCGTGGTCATACAAAAATTGCTGTATATCCTTGAGGTCTTGCTCCGAGAGGCTATTGAATACCTCTGGTTTGAATTTGTGCTTATCTTTATCAAAGAAGCGATCCCACTGGCTCATCGTTTTGGCCATTGGCGTGAGTTCACCACCTTCACCGCCTTGGCTATGGCAGACTTTGCATTCTTTTTTGTACAAATGTTTACCTTTCTTTGGATTACCTCCCTCTGCGGCATACGCATTAATACTTAAGCTGCCGATCACTGCCATGGCAATTGCTATCTTAGTTGACGTTTTCATCATCTCATTCCTTACTTTTTGTGATCATTTACATTTATTTGTTGGTTAAGTGTTTTTATTGATTCCACTTTGTAAATTAATTTATCAAATCCTACGGTGTGTAAATTTGAGGTATATCACTTTCATTAAAAAAATCTAATTGATAAAAAGTTCATTGATAAAAATCTAATTGATGATGTTATAGAGCGGTATGATTATTTTTTTCTTATTTAAAAACAATCAACTAGTCTACGTGCTAAATTAGCTCTGATAACTTTGAGTTTCGGGTTTTGCGCCTAAAGCACAAAAAATGGACTGTGATTAAGCTAACACTTTGTAAAATATGCACTCACTAAAGTAGTGATGTTGAAACTTAGCAGCTGTTTGGCAGGCTTTATTGGGAAGTAAATAATGCCAGAGTTGACTCTGGCATTATTGATTTTGGGGATAGGTTTGGTTGTCTTTCGAAGCAAGATAACTTAGATAAAAGTAGACTCAGAACGGATTAAGGTTGCTGGCGCGTTGGTGCTAGAACGATTTCGCGTACGCACACATTTTGCGGTTGTTGCCATGCAAACAGTGCAGCAGCGGCGACGTTTTCAGGGGCGATAACGCCGCCCATTTCTTCTTTCCAGTCATGGTAACCCGCTTTAATGTCATCGCTGGTGGTATGGCTCAACAACTCGGTTTCTACTGCGCCGGGGGCGATAGTGATAAGGCGTACGTCATCCATGGCGACTTCTTCACGAATGTTTTCTGTTAAGGCGTGCACGGCAAATTTAGTAGCGCAGTAAGCGGCGTGGTTTGGAAAGGTTTTACGCCCCGCCACTGAGCTGACATTAATGATAGTGCCAGTTTTGCGAGCTTTCATGTCGGCTAATACCGCATGAATACCATTAAGCACGCCCATCACATTGATATTGAGCATGCGGCTCCATTCATTGGGATCTTGCACATCGATTTGGCCTAGTAGCATGATTCCCGCGTTATTGATAAGACAGCCGACCGGGCCAAATTGTGCTTCTGCTTGGGTTATGGCTGTTTTAATAGCTGCACCGTCGGTGACATCGACGCTGATAGAAAGGCTGTTTGGTAATTCAAGCGCTTGCATTGCTTCAACTCGGCGTGCCAGTAATAGCAGCGGGTGGCCTGCAGCGCTAAAGCTTTTGGCCATAGCGGCGCCAATACCCGATGAAGCGCCCGTGATGACAACCAGTGATTTAGTAACTTGATTCATTAGTATTTCCTATTAATTGGAGCCAATGTAAGCCGTAAACAAACTGTTGTTCGGCGTCTTGAACTTGTTAACCAGTATAGACTGGGGATTTTCAGTCGAAAAATACTTATTCCAGCTGGATATGATAGGCTCAGCCTATGGCACTATTGTTGAAATTTGTGCTGAACTCGTCGGTTGTCGGAGAAGATTAAATGGTCGATTTGCGTTTGCTGCGTTTCTTTATCGCAATTTTTGAAGAGAACAATATTACCTCGGCGGCTAACCGTTGCTTTGTGAGCCAGCCTTCACTGTCTGCTGGGTTAAAGCAACTCGAAGAAGAGCTTGGTGGTCAGTTATTTGAGCGCAGCAAAAAAGGCGTTAAACCTTTGGACAGCGCGCACTATCTATACCCTTTGGCGGTTAAATTAGTCGAGGAGGCGAGTAAGTTACCAAGCTTGTTTATGGCGAAGGCAAGCCGGCAAAAGCTACGTTTGGCTGTGATGCCAGATTTAAGCCAGCGGCGTTTGGCAGGATTTTTACAACAGGTGAATCAAGCCATTGATAAGCTAGATCTTGAACTGGTGGACTATCAAAGCCCCGCAGATTGCCGTTTAAGCATCGACAGCTTGCGCCATGAAGATGAGGTATTTTTTCCGCTGTGGGAGGAGGATTATGTGCTCTGCGTCCCCAAGGATCATACCCTCGCCCAAGTAGATAACCTACGCCCCGAGCAGCTCAATGGCTTTGACTTTATTGAGTGCCCACCCTGTGAAGCCCATCAGCAAACGATAGGTTTATTGGCGTGCAGCAATATGTCGCTTAATTTGGTCGCTAAGGCTGAGTCAAAATCTCTAGTGATGTCGCTAGTGTTAGCCGGATTTGGCGTGAGTTTTTTACCCGATGGTTTGATTGAAGATGAGCCTAGGCTCAAGCAAGTGAAATTTGATGGTCCGAGAATGTTCCGTCGTATTGGTTTGTGTTATCCCTCCCATCAGGCAGTTGCGCCAACATTGGCGACCTTGTTACGGCATTTAGCCGCTCGATCGAATTAATTCCAAGTTAGTTTTGGGTTATCAGCATTCAGATTAGTGAGTCGCTAAGGGCGATTCAGTGAGATTAAGTGGAGGCTCGACGCCGTAGGATTTAAATAGTTGAGTAATTTCACCTGAGGTGCGCATGTCGTCGACTATCTGGTGAACTTGCTTGGCATATTGATGCTGCGGCGACATGAGCGGAATACTGAAATAGCGGCCATTTTTGCTGATATCTACGTATGCCATCTGTTTGAGTTGGGGATCTTTGGCAAAAAATTGCATCTCATGCTGTTCGGAGGTGATGGCTAAATCGATACGCTCAGCCTTCAACATATTGATTAACTGACCGTTATCATTAACAAAAGACACTTTTAGTTGGTTTTGATTGTCATTGAACTGCGGACAGTAAAAAGCGCCTCTAAGTGCGCCAATGATATGAGGTTTTAGTTCATCGAAATGTTTGACTTCAAGTTGTCTATTCGCAAGGGCAAAGTAATAGACGTAGCGCTTGTCGTATCCTAGAAGCATAGGGTCTAGAAAATCGTTGCGCTCTGGCGTCATCGAATGGACAGGGATTAGGTCGACTTGTCCCATTTCTGCCACTTTAATTGTGCGTGCCCAAGGCACATTACTCCAATTTATCTTGTGACCTAGGCGGGCGATGACTTCATTGATGACAGCTGCACCTGGGCCTTTGCACTCACCATTTTCGACATAAATAACAGGATGCCTATCGCGGCAGTGTGCTTGCCAGACAACAGCAGAGGTTTCTGCCCTTGCTTGGGACAGAAATAAGCATGAAATGACAATGATCAGTATCAGCCTCATTCATCTTGCCTATTAAAATGCTCAGTTTTAATTTAGGGCTGGACAGTTAATTCGACTAGGTTTTATTTTTGAGTCGTTTAGCTGCGCAGGTTTGGTCAATAATTGATTGTAGTGCTTATACATCCACTGTGCTTTTTAAGTAATTATAAATTCACTCTATTTTGTAACCAAACGGTTTGGCCTGTTAAATCTGACCAAACCTTTTCAGGGGCTCATTCGCTGCTAGGAAACTTACCTATCCGACTCAAGATAGGGCGTTAATTGGGTTTCAATAGCCTCAATTTGAGTTTCGGCGTAGGCAAGTTCGGATTCGGTTAAACATGATTTTGCGGTGTTTTGATGGAGTCGTTGAGCGCTATTCATCCCGTATTTACCAAAATGACGTAGCAATAAACTAGACCAAATAAACATTTGTATAGGTTTATTTAATTGTTCTGCGCCGTAAATATTGACCAGCTCCCGCATAGCAATTTCATGACCTAGCTCTGCCGATTTGACGTACCAAGCTTCTGCCGCTTGTAGAGCCTCTTGAGTGGTTTTTTCACCACTTAAAAATGATTCAGCCTTATAGAAATAAAAATATTGTTGTTGCTCAGCGGGGATTGGATGCTGATGCAAGAAACTGTCACGTAGACGCTCAGCCTCTCTTATCTCTAAGGTACCTAGTTGCTGACTGAATCTGGCTAATTCTTTTAGATGATCGGCTCTATTGCTCATGGCCGCGAGCTGGTAATACATTAACGCTTTAATCGGTTGGCGACTCACGCCTAAACCTTGCTCATAAATCTTGCCTAAGCCTAGCAGTGCGTCTTCATTCCACTTAAGTGCGAATTCTTCAAAGTCAATTTTAGCCTGTTGGTAATCACTCTCATTTTGTGGCGCTTTCAGTAAAAGATGAGCAAATTCAATCTTAGCGAAGTCATTACCTCTAGCGACAGATTGGCTTAACCAATGGCGCGCCTTGTCATAGTCGACAGCAAAATCTTCACCGTAGAGGAAACGTTTACCAAGATAATACTGGCGGAAATCATCGTCTGCGGCGCGCTCGCTAAGTAATGCCTCTGCACGCGCTAAATCTTTAGGTCCACCTTGGCCTGCAGCAAGCATATGCCCTAGATCATCTTTTGCTAATTCATAATCAGCGGCTGCGGATTTCTCAAAGTATTCACGTGCTTTGATATAGTCCGAAGTGACGCGCTCATCATGCCAGTAGAGTGTGGCTAAATGGTAATAGGCTCTTTGGTTTTCTTGTGCGGCGGCTTTTTCGAACCAGTAAATTGCTTGGCTAGCATCGGGATCGAGAAAGGGCTGGCTTAGATACAAGTAAGCAAGCTCATATTGAAACTCGGCTTGCCCCGCTTCGGCATTAGGTTTGAGCTGTTCTGCCTGTGCGATTAACTCATCGAGTGTTTGCGACTCAGAAGAGAGCAAATTAGGTAGTGTGAGCATGGGTAAATATTGAGGCTCTATTTCGGCGGCTTTTTTATACCAATCGTTAGATGCCTTGGGATCGGCGGGAACTTGTGGGAATCGACCGGAATAAAGTTCGGCCATAGCAATGGCGGCAACGGCTAAGCCTTTATCGACTGCCTGCTGAATATAATCTAGGCCAGAGTTGACTTCGCCTTGATTAATCAGTGTTAAGCCATGATTGAGTAGCGCAGTAGGATCACCTGTGGCAAGTGCTTTAGCTTGCACTTGTTTTTTTTGATATTTAGCGAAAAAAATAAACAGTACAATAAAAGCAATAATTATGAGTATCAACAACATAGTAGTCCATCACTATCGATATTTGGGAGTATAGTAAACGTAAATTTTTACAAGAATGCAAGTTTACAATTTGGGCTAGGCTGATCGACTAAGCCGATCAATCCCATGGGCATTAGCGTTATTTATCTTGCAGATGGATCTCCCTAATGGGGCAGGCAATCTCGATTCCCGCCTGCTTAAGGGTGTTATAAAGAGCGAGGTTCACCTTATATTTATGCTGAAAATAGCTTTGTGTGGGCACCCAGTAACGAACCCCCATTTCAATTCCATTAGCATTAAAACCATTGATGCCAATATTAGGTGTGGTCTCTTGATAAACATAGGGATTATTGCTCAATAACTCAGTAATCACACTAATGGCTCGTTCGGGATCTGTGTTGTAACTGAGATTGAACTGGGTTTCGACTAGCTTATTGCTGAAGGAGTTGTGCAGAATTTCGCCGACGATATGCTTATTAGGAATGCTGATTTGCTCACCTTCCTCATTGGTCAGTATGGTCATGCCTAAGTGGATACGTTTAACAACGCCGCTTTCCCCTTTAATTTCAATAGTATTGCCTACCACAAAAGGGCGGGTGACGATAATAGTCACGCCTGCGGCATAGTTCGCTAGCATACCTTGTAAGGCTAAACCTGCGCCGAGGGAGGCGGCACCAATTGCTGCAACCATAGGGGTAATACTGATGCCGATTTTGCCGAGGGCGATAATCCCGACCATGACTATGATCAGAATGCGGATAAGATTGCTGACAAAATTGCTTAGGGTGATATCGATATTGTGTTTGTCGAATTGCTTAGCGACTAAGCGTGATACTTTACTGGCTACCCATAAACCTAACAAAAAGATCAGCAAAGCACCTACGAGTTGGAAGCTGTAGGTGACTAAAAACTCGGTGATGAGTTGATAAACGCCTTGTAGTTGCTGCAATTCTTGATCGAGTCCAGGTGTTATCATTATGATATCCTTGTAATAAAATTAACTGTGCGATTATAGCGTAGAAATTCCACCAAATACTTTTCGCCCTTCATGTGTGAAGCGTATCATGTAATCGTGGTTGGTTTAATGAGTCGATAGGGGGAGTCAGGTATGCTGTTCGCCTATCCAATAATGGAGTCGAGTGTTTATGAAAACGCTGTTGTTATGTTTGTCTTGTCTGTTAACCCCAATCTGGGCGTATGCTGCGAGTTATGTTGCCGGAGATGCGATTAATCCCATTTCACTTCTCGACCAAAATGATAAAACCATTAATGTGACTGATGAGACTCAAGTGCTGCTCTTTAGTCGCAGCATGAAAGGCGGTGATGTGATTAAGGATGCACTTACGCCCTTGAGCGCGACTCAAATGCCAACGGGTTTAGTTTATGTTGCCGATATCAGTGGTATGCCTTCTTTGATCGCTAAATTTGTGGCTGTGCCACAGATGCAAGATTTACCTTTTGCGATTGGGTTAGATAGGGATGGTGAGATCAGTCGTTTATTACCTGATAACAAAGATATGGCCACTATGATATTACTCAAGCAGCGTAACATTCTGGACATTGCCTATTTTGATTCCAGTGAAGCCTTGAACCAAGCCCTCGCAAAACTCAATCAGCCGCAGTAACAACTCGATTTAACGGACGTATTTTAAGGCATCCATTCGTCTTCTTTTCGCTGTGTGATTGTTACTTCAAGATAACTGTTTTTAGATGGATATTTTGGCTCCAGCCAGTCTATCCATCTCCCTTCCGATAACGTCGTAAAAAATTCACTTTTTATTCTGATAATGAACACAAATTTACCTTAGGGTTTGTGTGCATAATTATTTGTTTTATAGCGCCTTTTTCTGATGGTTCAGTTCCTTAAAGAATTGGGGAATAAAAAGTTATTAATTCAGCATAAAAATTCGTTGCGTAAAGCGAAAAAATATCGTTTACTGCGCACGTTTTTAATACATCACACTTACTGTTATCTATCTGACCCAAAGGAGACTCTGGCCCAATGAGCCAATTTCAATCTATTGATGTTGCTGACTATTATGATATGGACACATTCAAGCGTATTGAAGCGTTTGCCAAAGACAAAGCAACCCCGTTCGTAGTGATCGATACAAGTATCATAGCGAAACAATACGATGACATGGTTAATAGTTTTCCTTACGCCAACGTTTATTATGCAGTTAAGGCAAACCCCGCGGCCGAGATCTTATCTTTACTAAAAGATAAAGGGTCAAACTTTGATATTGCCTCGATTTATGAGCTAGATATGGTCATGAATGTCGGTGTGACAACCGATCGAGTCAGCTATGGTAATACCATTAAAAAGCGTCAAGATGTGCGTGCATTTTATGAGCGTGGCGTGCGTATGTATGCATCTGACTCAGAAGCTGATTTGCGAATGATCGCTGAAGAAGCACCGGGTTCACGTATTTATGTGCGCATTCTGACCGAAGGTACAGATACTGCTGATTGGCCGTTATCCCGTAAATTCGGCTGCCAAAACGAAATGGCCTATGAGCTATTAGTATTGGCACAGGAATTAGGCTTAGAGCCTTTTGGTATTTCTTTCCATGTGGGTTCTCAGCAACGTGACATAGGTGCTTGGGATTCCGCTATTGGTAAAGTGAAAAGCATTTTTGACCGTCTACGTGATGAGCACAATATCACCTTGAAGATGATCAATATGGGTGGCGGTTTCCCTGCTAACTATATTGATAAAACCAATCAATTGGGTGTGTATGCCGAGCAAATCACCCACTTCCTGAAGGAAGATTTTGGTGATGATTTACCACAAATTATTTTGGAACCAGGTCGTTCGTTGATTTCTAACGCGGGGATTTTAGTGTCTGAAGTGGTACTGATCAGCAAAAAATCTTACACAGCGTTAGAACGTTGGGTGTTTACCGATGTGGGTAAATTCTCTGGCTTGATTGAAACGATGGATGAGGCGATTAAGTTCCCGATTTATACTGAGCGTCAAGGCGAGCTGGATAAATGCGTGATTGCCGGCCCAACCTGTGACAGTGCAGATATCATGTATGAGCACTATAGCTATGGCTTACCAAATGACTTAGCCATTGGCGACCGTATGTATTGGTTAACCGCAGGGGCTTATACGACGACGTATTCAGCAGTATGCTTTAACGGTTTCCCACCGCTGAAGGATTACTATCTGTAAGCGATTGTGGTGACATTAATAAGGGCGCTTAGGCGCCCTTATTTGTCTTTAGAGTAATAGCGGGATTACTCGTGGGATTTGAGGATCTGATAAATTTCCTCTTTTAAATGTAACTTTCTGCTTTTGAGTTCTTTCACAGTGGGATTGAAATCACTGGCGACACGTTTTTCCAGTTGTTTGATTTCCTCGTCTAACTGATTATGCTCATTAAACTTACGTTGAAAATGAGCATCTTGGGTTTTCAGGGTGGAAATTAATTCTCTGTACTCTGGAAACATCGGCATTCTCCTTGTCGTCATTTACTACACTTCAGGTTACGCCTTAACCCTAACCTTATACCAAGTCGTTAAACGTGACTTAGATCACTTTTAGCGGTCACTTAGATTAATACTAATGGATGATTTATTTTAATCTATTTTAAATCAGTGTCTTAGGCATTTGTTGCCACAGACTCTGGCATGAGTTCAGGATCTGGTTCACACTTTGTTTGGTATAAATCAGACTGACATTCGAAATATGGGCAAATTTGCTATCTTGTGAGCAGATGCTGGTGTAGTTGGTAATTTCATTACGACTAAACAATTACTTCTTGCCGATAATTCTGTGATCAAGTTAACCTTCACCGCTTCGATACTAGGTTAAAGTCGATTTTATAAGAATTTAATTATCAAAAATGAAAGGGGTTTTCACAATGGCTGATGTATTTCATTTAGGTTTGACCAAAGCGATGCTCGATGGTGCAACCTTAGCAATCGTTCCTGGTGATCCAGAGCGTGTAAAACGTATTGCCGAACTAATGGATAATGCGACGTTTCTTGCTAGCCACCGCGAGTATACAAGCTATTTAGCGTATGCCGATGGCAAGCCAGTAGTAGTGTGTTCAACTGGTATCGGTGGTCCATCTACTTCTATCGCAGTAGAAGAACTTGCACAATTAGGTGTGAATACCTTCCTGCGTGTAGGGACTACAGGCGCAATCCAACCTCATGTTAATGTGGGTGATGTGATTGTTACTCAAGCTTCAGTACGTTTAGATGGCGCGAGCTTACATTTTGCACCTATGGAATATCCAGCGGTTGCAAACTTTGAATGTACCACTGCTATGGTTGCAGCGTGTCGCGATGCTGGTGTTGAGCCACACATTGGCGTAACAGCTTCTTCTGATACTTTCTACCCAGGCCAAGAGCGTTATGACACTGTCACAGGCCGTGTAACGCGTCGTTTCGCGGGTTCAATGAAAGAATGGCAAGATATGGGCGTACTGAACTATGAGATGGAGTCTTCCACTTTGTTCACTATGTGTGCCACTCAAGGTTGGCGTGCAGCCTGCGTTGCTGGTGTGATTGTAAACCGCACCCAACAAGAAATTCCTAATGAAGCCACAATGAAGAAAACTGAAGTGAGTGCGGTTTCTATCGTGGTTGCAGCAGCGAAAAAATTGTTAGCTTAATTTTTAGTAAGCTAAGCAACACTCCCCTGCAAAGTGAGTGCTCAGAATAGAAAAGGTGCCAATGGCACCTTTTTTGTTGCTTTAAAACTATGCCGATACTGATTAGAAATGGTATTGAGCAATCACAGAGTAAGTGTCTTGATCGACGCCTTTCACACCGTATTTATTGGTCCACAGATCGTATTCGATACCCACCAATAATTTATTGGCTTGATGATCACCGAACAGGCTCTTTCCGAGATCGTATTTTAGCTGTGGGTTGAAATGGAAGTTCTCCTCGTAGCCGTTATCGTCGGTGGCAAATACCCAGTCGATAAAGCCATCGAGTACTATGTTGGCAGATCCAACAGGGATATCGATACGAAATACAGGAGTGAACTGCCAGCCGTCACTATTGTTACCAGTGCTCATACCATCGCGGCGATAGGTGTTAAAGTTAAGATAAGTGAAGTATGGTACTGCTACGTCAACCCCTAAACCGTAAAGTAAGCTGTGGACTGGGCCTTCACCTTCTTCATAGGTTAACGCTAGAGACAAGTCTGTTATTGGGCCAAAGGCTATTTTTTCGCCAAGAATTTTACTGGCACTAAAACGTGGCGAAATTTCACCATAGGTAGTGCTTTCCATGCCCGTGTCGTTACCTTTGAAATAGATAAAATCTTGGAAGGCAAACCAATCACCGTATTTCCAGCCGCCAGCCGTTTCTAAGGTAATAGTGGCTTGTTTATCTGATGGCGCTAAATCGTAGTCTTCGCCATAGAGGGCTGTTGCACTGAAATCCCACCACTGTACTAAGTCACCCGCAAATGCTTGAGGAGAAAGCATTAGTGCTAGGCATAGGCATGTTTTTTTCATTGTTATTTCCTGTTGTATAGGTCGAAGTTAATTCGTGTCTTACTCAATCCGCTCTCTGACCTATGGCATGGTTTGATGGGTAAGTTCAAACCTAGCGCGAGTGTACGTCAAAGGACTTGCTCAAAAGTGGGGGCAATATATGCAAAAATTTACATTTATTCAAAGTTTTTATCGAATGTTGTTGTCAAAATCACATAATCATTAGGTGAGGGATTTGATTTTTAGATAATTGATTTTTAATGGGTTTTGTTGTTATCGTGCTGCTTATTGATTGGGTTTTTGCTATCTTTTTGAATTGATTATGCTTAATTTTAAAACAACCTAACGGCTTTCGTGGGCGGATATGGGAGAATGAGGATTAAGTCATAGGTGATTGAGTGTGCGTTTTGATAGGGTAAATTTTGACATATTATGTCGATTATCCGAAACTCTGCTGTTATAGTGCAGTAAAGGACACTCTCATTTCAGGGGGAAATATGGAGTTTTCAAATCCGATTTTAGTGTGGGCAGTGATTGGTTTAGTGTTAATGCTCGCCGAAATAGTGGTTCCAGGTGGCATAATAGTGTTGCTGGGTGCGGCTTGTTTAGTCGTGGCAGGTGCGTTAGGCATAGGACTGGTCGAAGGTGTCGTGCAGAGCATGACCCTGTGGTTTATCTCTGCCATTGTGTTGTTATTGGCTTTCAGACAAGTCACTCAGAGGCTCGTTGGTGGTGATTCCCATGTGGATAACACGGATGAAGCAATCGAACTATACAATCAAATTGTTCGCGTAAAGCAGACTATAGGTCCTGGGCAAACACCCGGGCGGGTGGAGTTTCAAGGTAGTGAATGGCCAGCGCTTGGCGATGGCAGCATTATTGAGGCGGGTACCGAAGTCAGAATTATTTGTCGTGAAAATATCGCTCTAGTCGTTGAGCCTATTTCAATAGAAGCTTCCAAAAACTAAAGGATGGAATCTATGTTTGTATTTACCTTAGTCATTTTATTTATCTTTTTTATTCTTTATAAGTTGATGTTAATTGTGCCGATGCGTGAAGTGCATGTCATTGAGCGTCTTGGCAAATTCCGCGCAGTATTAAGCCCTGGATTTCATTTTTTGATCCCTTTTTTCGATCGCGTCTCCTACCGTCACGATACCCGTGAGCAAGTATTAGATGTGCCGCCACAGAGTTGTATCTCCAAAGATAACACTCAACTTGAAGTGGACGGCTTGGTCTACCTAAAAGTGATGGATGGCAAATTGGCGAGTTATGGTATTGAAAACTACCGTAAAGCAGCGGTGAATTTAGCTCAGACCACTATGCGATCTGAAATCGGTAAGCTGAGTTTGAGTGAGACTTTCTCTGAACGTGATAGCTTAAATGAATCAATCGTGCGGGAAATAGATAAGGCTTCCGAGCCATGGGGAATCAAGGTATTGCGCTATGAAATTCGTAATATCACGCCTTCACGCCATGTGATCCACACTCTTGAGAAGCAGATGGAAGCTGAACGCCGTAAACGTGCCGAAATCACCTTAGCGAATGCCGAAAAAGCCGCGATGATCAATATGTCTGAAGGTGAGCGCCAAGAGGCCATTAACCTGTCAGAAGGTCAAAAACAGAAACGGATTAATGAAGCTAAAGGTACAGGTCAGGAGATCGCTATCATAGCCAAAGCAAAATCCGAAGGTATGGCAATGATCTCGCAAGCATTAGCCGTCAATGGCGGTACAGATGCGATGAATATGCTATTAAAAGAACAGTTTATTGCTCAAGTTGGTAAGATCCTCAATGATGCACAAGTCTCTGTTGTTCCCGCTGAAATGGCAAAACTTGAAGGTTTCTTCGAAGGCATGGAGCAAGTCACTCAGACTATGAGTGGCCAGAATAATCTTGGCAAAGGAGCGCGATAATGAATATTCCAGTAGATACAGATTTGATTGTGATGGCAATTTGGGGACTAATATTTGCCATTTTTGTGATTAAACTATTTCAATCGATCCGCCTAGTACCCACTAAATCGGCTTTTATTGTTGAGCGTTTAGGTAAGTATCACAGTACGTTAGATGCGGGGTTCCATACTTTGATCCCCTTTGTGGATAAAGTGGCTTTTATTCATGATTTGAAAGAAGAAACCATCGACGTACCGCCGCAGGAATGTTTCTCGAGCGACGAAGTAAACGTTGAAGTGGATGGGGTGATTTATATCTCTGTGACTGACCCTGTGAAGGCCAGCTATGGTATTACCGATTATCGTTATGCAGCAATTCAGTTGGCGCAAACGACGACGCGCTCTGTCATAGGGACACTTGATCTTGATCGTACGTTTGAAGAGCGTGATGTGATTTCAGCTAAGGTAGTGCAAGTCTTAGATCAAGCGGGTGCCCTGTGGGGAATACGTGTGCATCGTTATGAAATAAAAAATATCACACCACCTGAAACCGTTAAAAATGCCATGGAAATGCAAGTAAATGCCGAGCGTGAGCGCCGTGCATTATTGGCTAAGAGTGAAGGCGACAAACAGAGTAAAATTAACCGTTCTGAAGGGGTTAAAGCTGAAACGGTAAACCGTTCTGAAGGTGAGATGCAGCGCCGGATTAACGAAGCCGAAGGTAAGGCTGAGGAAATTTTAACCATTTCCCGTGCGACGGCAGAATCGATTGAACGTCTCGCCTCTGTTATTGCCGCACCGGGTGGTCACAATGCCCTGCGGATGCAACTCGGTGAGCAATACTTTAAACAGCTCGATGGCTTAAGCCAGAAGAATAGTCGAGTCGTATTGCCGGGTAATATGGTGGATTTCGATTACTGGATGAATAGCATAGGCTTAACGGAAGAAAAACCGAGCTAAGGCTGTGGTTAAAATCTGAAACTAGCTAGTTCATTAAGGTCAAATACTCAGGTGTTTGGCCTTATTTTTTGGCTGAAATTTGATTCTGTGTGATGGAGAGTGGGTGGGTTAGACAGCTTCTGTTGAATGAACCGCCAGAAGCTGCAGTTGGGCATAGATAAATTTTTCATTGAATGGAAGGCTAATATGCTAGGCGTTCATGAATTTGGGAATGGGCGTGGGTTTCAATGAGCTTGGCAATTTGGTTTTGTTCTAAATGCTGAAGCGCAGAAATTTCGTCATAAATCTTGTCTTGAACATCCAGCGGCATGCGCACATGTTCCATAAACATCCTAATTCCCAGCATGTCGCCACTCTTGAACAATTGGCTGAATTCGGTGGCTTCTATCTCGATTAATGCATTCATAATACTTCACCCTGAGGTTGGATTTGACACAGATACAGCGGTCTTGCTGTTAATTAAGAGATACGCCTAAGTTTGATCTAGGTCAATTAAACTGCATATTAATCTTTCTTAATAAAGGATTTTGTTGTTTTTAAATAATGGGTTATAAATTTAGTATATCAGCAAATTTGAAATGAGTTGTTGTTTAAAACTGAGTTTTTATGGGTAGGCAGAATCAATAAGTAACGGATAAAAAAATAGCGACGAGCGATAAAACGCTGGCCGCTATTTATTCTTAATAGTCTATCAGGAGTAGGCTAAAGCCTTATTTAGGAATCGCCAGAATCTGGCAACCATTAATTCCCGCTTTTTGCAGTGTATGACGTTTACGCTCTGCATCACGTTTACGCTCGAAGGGGCCTAAAGCAACCTTGTACCATACGCCGGTTGTACCTTCGACTTGTCTCACTTGCGCCTCTAAACCTTGGAAAGCGATGACGGCTTTCATCTCGTTCGCCTGTGATTCTTGGCGGAAAGAAGCACACTGCAACTGATATTGCATCGGTGTTCTGCTCGCAACAATATCGGGAATATCGACCTCAACATGCTTATTTTCAAGCTCGTTGAGATAGGTCCATTCTTCCTTTGGTTGTGGTGGCAGAGCATTAGGATCCTTCTTTGGCGGAACAATAAGCTCAGCAGTTTCAGTTGTCTCTACTGGGATAACGACCGCTTGGCGTTCAGGTTCTTTGACCTTAGGAGTAAGCACTGCTGTCTCTTGAGGCTTAACTTGTACTTCCGTTTTCTTGGCTGGAGCGGGTATCGGCTTCACTTCTTGCTTAGCATTATCTTTAATGCTTGACAGGAAATAGACGAAACAACCCACAGCGAGTATGACAAAGCCTATCAAGGTCAGCGGCAGCTTCTTACGCGGCGCCGATTTAGATTGTGAAGGCTTTGCTCGAGTTGGGCGAGTCGCGCGGATTGGGCGCGGTTTAGCGCCCGACTGCGGCCTTCTATTGGCATAATCGCGATTACTCATGGCTTACATCCGCTCTAAGGTTTCAATACCGAGTAGATTTAGGCCTTTTTGTAACGTACGAGCCGTCAGTTGCGCGAGTAATAAACGGCTGTTCTTTTGCGCGTCATTATCGGCGGCAAGCACTGGACAAGCTTCGTAGAAGCTAGAGAAAGCACCCGCTAATTCATATAAATAAGCACACAGTACGTGCGGCTGACCTTTATCGACAACACGATTGAGGATCTCACCGAACTGCGCCAACTTATTACCGAGATCTTTCTCTTTTTCATGCTCAAGCACGATTTTCGCTTGGCTGAGATCCAGATCGGTTACTCGCTTGAATATGCCCGCAACACGGGTGTAAGCGTACAGCAGGTAAGGTGCGGTATTGCCTTCGAAGCTGAGCATTTGTTCAAAGCTGAAAATGTAATCGCTGGTGCGGTTTTTTGACAAGTCAGCATATTTAACGGCGCTGATCCCAACGACACGGGCGATTTCAGTCAGCGTGGCCTCATCCATATCAGGATTTTTGCTACGAACGAGTTCTAGCGCGCGCACATTGGCTTCTTCTAACAGGTCAACTAACTTAACGACACCGCCGCTACGGGTTTTGAATGGACGGCCATCTTCGCCATTCATAGTACCAAAACCTAAGTGTTCTAATGACATATCTTCACGGACAAACTTAGCCAGTTTCGCTAGGCTAAAGACTTGTTGGAAATGCAGTGCCTGACGTAGGTCAACAAAATACAAGACGCGATCGGCCTTTAACACGTTCGAGCGATAGCGCATTGCCGCAAGATCTGAGGTGGCATACAAATAGCCGCCATCGGCCTTTTGGATGATAACAGGCAGTGGCTCACCTTCTTTGTTGCGGAAGGCTTCTTGGAATACGACTTTAGCGCCGTTACTTTCGGTTAATAAACCTTGGGCATCTAAATCTTTAACCACTTGCTCGAGATCGGCGTTATAAGCACTTTCGCCGTGTACATCGGCGCGGGTCAGGCTCACACCTAAACGGGCGTAGACTTCATGGCAGTGGCTTAACGAAATATCGTTAAATTCGCGCCACAGTTTGTTGCAATACTCGTCGCCAGATTGCAGTTCGACCACTAACTGACGAGCGCGGGTTGCGAATTCTGCTGATTCGTCGAAACGCAGTTTAGCGGCACGATAAAAGTTTTCTAAATCAGACAGTTCAAGTTGAGCTTCTTCACCATTTTTGGCGCGCAGCTCTTCCATATAGGCCAGCAACATACCAAATTGTGTGCCCCAGTCGCCCACATGGTTTTGACGAATAACCTTGTGGCCTAAAAATTCTAACGCACGCACAACACTGTCACCAATGATGGTTGAACGTAGATGGCCTACATGCATTTCTTTGGCGAGGTTGGGTGAAGAGTAATCGACAACAACGGTTTGTGGTGTCGGTAACTTAATGCCTAAATGCTCATCGTTGACGGCATTTTGCAGTTGATCTGCTAAGGCGCTGTCGTTGATGAAAAAGTTGATAAAGCCTGGTCCTGCAATTTCAACCTTAGCTACAAAAGCCGAAGCCGGTAAGGTATCTATGATCAGTTGGGCTAATTCGCGTGGATTCTTGCCTGCGACCTTGGTTAGCATCATGGCTAAGTTGGTTGCCAAGTCGCCATGACTCTTATCCTTGGTTCGATCTACCTGAATGCGTGCTTCAAAGTCAGCAGGCACAATACCTTGTTGTTTAAAGGATTCTAGAGTTTGTTCAAGTAATGATTGGATATGTGATTTCATGGGTTCTAATCGGCACTAACTTTAAGAGTGAATACAGGGAATAACCGCATATTTTAGCCGTTTGTGGTTAACAATTGCTATCTTCCCGATGATTTTTTATCAAATGGCGCTTAAATACTTATCAAATACTCGACTCAGAGGAGATCCTGTGGATCTCTGTCTAAGCTCCATCGGCAGCGTTTAGCTTCGATAAGTTGTTCTACAAGCGGATGAATACGTTCAAACTCTTGTTGCAAGCGATTGCGGTTTTTAGCTTGGAATAAGAGTTGGCGGCGGAACTTGCCGGCTTTTTTATCTAAGGGCGCTGGCATAGGACCAATCACCTCAAATTCTTTATCTTGCGGCAAAAGCGCGGCAAAGGCGTTGAGAAAGTTATCGGCATCACTGGCTAAATGTGCTTCGGCGCGCACCAACACCATGTGCCATGCTGGCGGCAGCAGTGCTTGTTGACGTTCTTTGAGCTGGCTGCGAGCAAACTCGCCATAACCGCGGTGCAGCAAATCCCGCAAAATGGGATTGTCGCTCTGGTGAGTTTGCAATAATACCGTGCCGGGTTTACTGGCGCGCCCTGCGCGACCTGCAACTTGGGTATAGAGTTGTCCAAAACGTTCGGGCGCGCGGAAGTCGGCGCTAAATAAAGCGCCATCGACATCGAGTAACCCAACAAGCGTCACATCAGGGAAGTGGTGGCCCTTAGCTAGCATTTGCGTGCCGACGAGGATTTTATATTCCCCCTTATGAATCGCATTTAAGTGGGTTTCTAATGAACCTTTAAGGCGGGTCGTATCACGGTCGATGCGCACTACTGGATGTTTAGGAAACTCTTGTTGCAGCGCTTCGGCGAGCTGTTCTGTGCCTATGCCTTGGCCCATCAACATAGTGCTGCCACATTTGTGACACTGCTTGGGGATAGCGTATTGATTGCCACAATGGTGACAGCAAATTTCGCCAAGGGATTGATGTACTGTGAAAAACGCGTCGCAGCGGTCGCATTCGTGTAAGTGCCCACACTCGTGGCAAAGCAGGGCTGGTGCGAAGCCGCGGCGATTGAGAAACAACAAGACTTGGTTGCCAGCGTCTAAATGCAGGCGGATTTCGTTCAGTAGCGGCACTGACATACCGGCTTTCAGCGGCATATTTTTAATGTCGATAATGCCTTGGCGCACTTTTTTAGCCGCACCTGCGCGTTCACCCAATTGTAAATGATGGTAACGGCCGCTTAAGGCATTTTGTAGACTTTCGAGTGAGGGCGTCGCTGTGCCCAAAATCACCGGAATCGCTTCTAAATGGCCACGCATGACTGCCAAGTCGCGGGCATGATAACCAACGCCTTCCTGTTGTTTGAAACTACTGTCGTGTTCTTCATCGAGTATGATGATGCCGGGATACGCCATAGGTGTGAACAATGCTGAGCGGGTGCCGATAATGATTGCAGCCTGACCACAGCGGGCCTGGCGCCATGCTTCGAGCCTCTGATTGTCAGTTAACCCTGAATGCAAAATGGCAACATTGACTTTGAAACGGCGCTTAAAGCGATTGATTGTCTGGGGGGTTAAGCCGATTTCAGGCACTAAAATTAACGCTTGTTTGCCTTGCTTGAGGATTTCTTCGAGTACAGCAAGATAGACTTCCGTTTTACCCGAACCGGTAATGCCTTCTAATAAAGTACAGTGATATCCTTGTTGCAGATTTAAAGTGGCAACGGCGACGGCTTGTTCTTTATTGAGTTTATGTGGCGTTTCGTCCATTTCGAGTGTGGTGCGCCAGTCGAGGTTAAGCTCTGCAATTTTTTCATGGCGTGCCACCCAACCTTTATCTTCTAGGGCTTTAAGCGCCGCTTTACTGATGTCTAAGCTGATAACCTCTTCTTGGGTTAAGCTGGCGGTTTTGAGTAACTCGAGTAGTTTTTTCTGTGCGGGTGCGCGTTTAACCGCTTCGGGCGCAATATTTTGGCCTATTTCAGTTAATTGCCAGAATTGGATTTTTTGTGGCGCGGCATCGAGCCCTTTACGCAGGGCCACAGGTAAGGCTTGGGTTAGCATCTGCCCTTGGCTGCAAAAATAGTATCTCGCAGCCCAAAGAGTTAATTTATAAAGTGATTCAGGCAGTAAAGGTTTATCGTCGATAAACTCGAGCACAGACTTAATTTGCTTTGGGGCTAAGCTGCAAGACTCAGTGATATCAGTGACTAACCCGATCAATTGTTGACGACCGAAGGGAACTTTAACGCGCACACCTATTTGCGGTGTACTAGGATAGGATTCGGGTACGCGGTAGCTAAAGGTTTGCCGCATAGGCACAGGTAACGCAACTTCGACAAACAATGACATATGCAGGCAAGTCTTAGACAAGAATGTGGTTTAGTGTACTCAGCGCGGCTGGCTAGGGCTAGCCCTAATGATGGTTTACCAAGGATAGTTGAGAGTAAATAAATGGCTAATATAGTGAAATCATTAGGTCTACTTGCTTTGGTGTGCAGTGCACCTAGCATGGCACAAGTCTCCCATGTGAGCATTAATAGCCGGATGTTTGAATTAGGCGCTTACCCTAAACTCAGGGTGAATGTGATCGCAGACAATCAAGATATGTCGCGCTTAGAGTTTGTTGTGCAGCAAGCAAGCGGCGAAGAAAGGTTAATGGTTGAGGAGATTAATCGCTTTTTAGTTTTACTCACTGGCGTTGAAGATGTGAAGGATAGTAGCGCTAAACTCTTAGTGAGAGAGTATCGTCTTGACCGATGGTATGACGTCAAAAGTATCAATTTATTCGGCACAGCTAAACCTGCCTCTGCCGCGTTAACGACAAAAGCGGTTTCGGACACTAAAAATACCACCATAGCGGGCGCCCCAAAAAGTGCGGATAAAGTGGGCATTAAGCCTGTAAAAGTGGTGGCAGAACCAAAGCCAGTTGCAGAGGTAACGCCCGCAGCGACTGTTGCTACTGCTGCAAATACCCAATCCAAAGTACCAACGGTAGAAGTGGTGACTGGCTTTAGATTTCCTGAAGCCGCGAATAAACAAAATACGTCGGCTACTGAGATAAACGCCTTCGCTAAAACCTCTGAGACGATTGCTGTTGAAAAAGGGGCTGTTGAAAACGCTGCAACTGAAACTGTGGTTCCAGAAATAGTGAAAACGGCAAATAATGAGCAAAAACAGAATATTGCTGAAACGGCCTCACAGACGCCCGAACATTGCCAGTTAACGTATCTTGCTGGCGAGACGTTGTGGCGTATCGCCAATCGATATGCCAAGGATTGGGGTGTGAGTGTATATGGCGCTATGTTGGCGATTTACGAGGCAAATCCTGTGGCTTTCTCGAAGAATAGAATCAATGCACTCAAGAGCAATGCGGTGCTATCTTGTCCTTCGAAAATGATTTTGGATCAGCATTCTGATGCTAAAGAGGCGCGGGCGGTATTTGAGGCTAAAGAAGCGGGAAAATAAGCCGCTTAACTAAAGTCAAAATAGACACAGATTAACCAGCAAACGCTCAGATAATCTACTTGTATCCCTTGTAGGTATGCTGTACCATTCTGCGCCCTAAACATATTGTTATTAACATGCATGTGGTGTCCGACTACGGGTTGGAAGAGCGACATGGCCTTACACTTTTGAGGTAACCCCAATGAAACCAGGTATCCACCCAACATACGCTATCATCACTGCAAACTGTACTTGTGGTAACGTTATCAAAGTAAACTCTACTGCTGGTAAAGATCTGCATTTAGACGTATGTGGTGCTTGTCACCCATTCTACACTGGTACACAAAAAGTTGTTGATACCGGCGGTCGTATCGACAAATTCAACAAGCGCTTCGCAGTGCTTGCAAAGAAATAATTGCGATTGCAATGTTTCTAGAAAAGGCGCCTATGGCGCCTTTTTGCTTTTTGTTATTCGTCGATTTTCTTTATTCCGCTTATTCTACATATCTAGCTGGTACGACTTCACTCAATAAATCGTCAACTTATTCTGTATTGAGAGTTCAAGTGTATAATTCGACTTATTTATAGCAATTAACTATAAGATAAATATGCTAGTCGCCATATATTGTAATTTAACCAACATTTTTGAGATTAAGTCGCTACAACTAGCGCAGTAACTACAAAATATATGTTTGTTTCCTACAAAACATATTAAGAAATGCAGCTTTATTATAGGAGATAAGTTTATAAAACTAAGCTTAGAGGGTCTATTTGGCGGCTAAAGTGAAATTTATGAATCTCTTATTTATAAATTCCCCTTATTGGCGTATCTTACCCCGACCAGCCAGACTATTGACATCACCCTTTGGTGAGACTAGATGTGTGTTGGTAGGTCTTACTCTCATAAATTATAAATGTCGCATTTCAGGATTTTAAAATGTCAGATATTCGTCAACAAGCACTCGATTATCATGAATTTCCCATACCAGGCAAAACCGCAGTTTGCCTTACCAAACCCGCCGAAACGAGTCACGATCTCGCCCTAGCTTATAGCCCAGGTGTGGCTGAGCCAGTACGCGAAATCGCTGCAGATCCTGACAATGCGTATCGTTATACCAATAAAGGTAATACGGTTGCCGTGATTACCAATGGTACGGCTATCTTAGGTTTAGGGAATTTGGGCCCTTTGGCTTCTAAACCTGTAATGGAAGGTAAAGCATTATTGTTCAAGCATTTTGCGAATATCGATTCGACAGATATTGAGATTACGCATAATACGCCTGAGGAATTTATCAATACTGTTGCTGCTATTGCTGACACTTTTGGTGGTATCAATCTTGAAGATATTAAAGCGCCCGAATGCTTTGTTATCGAACGTGAATTGATTGCTCGTTGTAAAGTGCCAGTATTTCATGACGATCAACACGGCACGGCAATCGTGACCGCGGCGGGTATGATCAATGCGCTGGAAATTCAAGGCAAGTTGATCAGCGACGCGACTTTTGTGTGTATGGGCGCGGGGGCTGCTGCCATCGCTTGTATGACTATGCTGGTAAAATGCGGTGCGAATCGCGCCAACATTTACATGCTAGACACTAAAGGTGTTATTCATTCTGGTCGTACAGATCTTAATGAATATAAAGCACTCTTTGCGAATGATACCGAAAAACGCACGCTTCTTGATGTTATTAAAGGTGCAGACGTATTTTTAGGTCTATCAGGTCCTGACGTCATTGGTGCAGAAGAAGTCGCGCTGATGGCCGATAAGCCAGTGATTTTTGCATGTTCTAACCCAGATCCTGAAATCAAACCTGCACTTGCTCATGCAACGCGTAGTGATTTGATCATGGGTACGGGTCGTAGCGACTATCCAAACCAAGTGAATAACGTATTGTGTTTCCCGTTTATTTTCCGTGGTGCATTGGATGTGCGTGCGTCTTGCATTAATGATGAGATGAAAATTGCGGCAGTTCATGCAATTGCTGCACTGGCGAAAGAGCCTGTGCCTGCGAGTGTATTGAAGGCTTATCCTAATGTGACGTCGTTGAGTTTTGGCCCTGAATACGTGCTGCCAAAACCTATGGACCCACGTTTATTGCCAAATGTCGCCCGTGCGGTTGCACAAGCGGCTATCGACTCTGGTGTGGCTGCTATCACCACTTTACCTAAATACGCCGACTAGGCTAAAAGTGGTAAAAACATCGAAAAGAGGCTAATTAGCCTCTTTTTTGTTTTTAAGTGGACATTAAAGTCACAGCGTCTTAGTTGCCTTTTAGGTTATGCTACTGAATAATCAACGGACAACTTTTGTTGAACTTCTGTTAAAATCGCACAAATAATTATAATAATCCTGCAGGATAGCGGATAGATGAAATTCACCCGAATGTTAACTACAAAATTAACCAGCTTTTGGTTAATGTCATTAGCCGCTATCGCCTTCGTATTTTTGCTGAGCGCTATGATGAGTTTCGTGCAGCTGACCTATAAATTTCAGCAGCAAAAAGTCGCTGAACTCGAAACTATGTTAGTGGATCAGTTCCAACACCAACCTGATTGGGAGCTAGAGGCCTGGCTACCGCCCATGCTGCTTGCTTACAATGCCGTTAATTTTCGGTTGACCTTGAAAGATGAAGTATTATTTGCCTATGAAGGCAATCTGACTACGCAAAATGCCATGGTGTATGACCATGTGCTAGAGCCGACATCTGGCTTGCGTATGCAGTTAACCTTGACTCAGCCCTTTGAACATTACACTTTCAGTTGGTATGAAATTCTGATTTTGTTGGTCGGTATCTTAGCCGTGGCTGCCTTAGTGCGTTTTGGTTATTTATGGTTTTCACAGCAGCTCGATGGCATTGAAGAATTAGCCTTACGCAGTCGATTGATTCTGCAAGGTAAGCATGAGCAAGCACTCGCTACCCCCGGAAATGGTAAACCAAGGCTGATTAACCGTGCTTTGACTAAGTTGTTAGAAGAGTTACAAGACGCCCAAAAGGAGCGGGGGCGTTTCGACAAATTCATCCGTTCTAATACCTTTCTCGATGCGGAAACTCGCATTGGTAACCGACTCTTTTTGAATAATCGTCTCGACGCCCTTAGTCATAATCAGGCTATGCTTGCCCACGGGGTAATCTATTTATTAGAAATGGATGATCTGGATTTATTGCAGCAATCCCAAGGTGAAGCCGTGACGAAAGAGCTATTAAACTCGACAGTTAATGCGATAAGTCAATTGCTGCAAACTCAAGCTAATAGTATTTTTGCCCGTCGCTCCCATAATCAATTTGCCATAGTCGTGCCGCAAATCTCCTTAATTGAAGCGGATCAATTTGCCAGCAAACTACTCAAGATATGTCTAAGCCAGCCTTTGCCTGATGTTGAGAATAGCGATAACTTTTTCCACCTCGGATGCGCTTATTTTACCGCAGGCGATAATGCGGCTCAGTTAATTGAAGAAGCCGATATGGCCTTAAGGGCGGCACAATTACAGGGTAATAGTAATTGGTTTATGTACGACAAAGGCGCGATTGATGAAGAGTTTGCCAAAGGCTCAGTGCGTTGGCGAAGCTTTTTAGAAAACGCGTTAGTGCAAAGGCGATTCTTCCCCTTTAGCCAGCCGATAATTGATTCAGATGGTAATGAACACCATAAAGAGATATTTACGCGGGCTCGGGATAATCAGGGGGCGTTAATCCGTGCCACACTCTTTATTCCTATGGCGAATAAATGTGGCTTAATGCCACAGGTCGAACGGCAAATTATTGAGAGGGTATTGTTATTATTGTCGAATGAATTAGCAGACGGCGTATCGAATGCTCAAACAATTAAGACATCAGCGCCGCAGATATACAGTATTAATCTGAGTTTGGATTCGCTAATGAGCCGAGCCTTCACTCAATGGCTAAAAACGACGCTATTAGAATATCGCCATCTAACCACGAGACTGATTTTCGAAGTGTCTGAAGATATCGTTATTCAACATCAAGATAAGTTGCAGCCTAAATTAGATATGATCCGTAAAATGGGCGCGAGATTATGTGTCGACCATGTGGGTCAGCAGGTTGTCGGTACTTATTACATTCGCGAATGCCATTTTGATTTAATTAAGTTACACAGATCCATTGTGCGTCATATTCATTTACGACCAGAAAACCAATTATTTATTCGCAGTTTGATTGGTGGTTTATATCGAACGGAAGTACAAGTCTGCGCCGAAGGGGTAGAAGTCTTTGAAGAGTGGCAGACACTGCAAATCCTCGGTGTTGGCGCAGCGCAAGGAATGTATTTCAGTGAACCCATAGAGGCTAAGTAAGGGAAGTTCAGTGTTTGGGTGATTAATGTCGTCTTAGAGACAAATAGATCCTATTATTCACGTATTTATCTATAAAATACGAGCATTTGCGGCTAAACTAGCCAGTGCCAAAAATATGACGTTTGCGGTTTTTATTCTGTATCGAGCAGGTCATAGGTCAAGGAGCACTGGAGAGTGGAGTGACAGGAAGTTTGTGCGAAAGAGACTACTCAAGCTTTTAAATTCAGTTGGTTATAGGCATCTTTATGGAAAAAAGTCTTATAGGTCGATTAGCCTTTTGGCAGAAGAGAACAGAACCGACTAGCCTTGGTGTCTATGTCTGCGCCGATAAATTATGGGTTTACGCACCTGCCCAAAAAGAAAATGCTGAGCAGTGGTTACCCTTTGAGCTGAAAGATGAGCACTGGTCATTGGCGTTTGCTGCTGTGGCTAAATCCTTTCCCAATGCACAGTTACAGCTGATTTTGGCTTCAGGCCTTTATCAATTACTGCTGACCGATAAACCGAATGTCGATACTGTCGAGTTATCCCAAGCCTTGTTGTGGTCAATTAAAGACATGGTCACGCTACCTGTACCGCAAATCCATTTGGATTACTTTGAGTCACCCATTCCGAGTAATAAAATCAATGTTGTGGTGGTGGATAAAGCTAAGTTAGTGAGTATGGTGCAGGCCATTCATGAACAAGATTTACAACTTTTCGGTATTAGTATCGAAGAGTTAGCCGTAACTAACCTATTTAATGATGACAACCAAGCGCGTCTGGTGGTAAGCCATAATCCCGGTCAAGAATTGCTACTGACTGTGGTTAAGCAGGGTCAGCTGTATATGCAGCGTCGCGTGCGCGGATTTACTCAATTGGATAAGACTCAAGCGGATGAGTTAAGTTATGGCATGGCAGACAATTTAAGCTTAGAAATTCAGCGTTCTATGGATTATTTTGAAAGTCAATTGAGACAGGCTCCGGTATCTTCTATCGAACTCCTCGCCGATGGTGCCGTGGATGCTTTAGCTAAGTTAGTCTCGGCAAACTTCAATCAAGCTGTGAATGTCATTGATAAAAGCTGTGTTGGCGCGCGAATGGCGGGATTAGCCTTTGCTGAATTTTATCGAGGTACTGAGTGATTAAATACCGAGTCAATCTTTACACTCCTTCATTATTGCCCCCGAAGCAAAGATTAACCTTTGCGCGTTTAAGTGCCTACGCCTTGGTTTTTGCGATCTTATTTGCGGTTTTAGGTGGTTATAGCTACTGGCAAGTCAGTGAGTTACAACAGGCCCAGCAGTTGGCTGCCCAACAAAAGCAGCAATTCGATACCCAAAAACAGGCATTAGAAGCACAAATTGCTGCGCGTAAACCCGATGCCGATCTTGTTGCGCGAGTCGATTTAGCGGCACAACAGTTAGAGCTGAAGCAATTACTCATGGGAGAATTGAGTCTTAGGACTTCTTTAACTAGCCGTGGTTTTGCGCCAGTTCTTAAAGATTTAGCCGTCGTGTCGGATGCGAGTGTTTGGCTTAGTCATATCGTCATTAATGAGCAAGATTTTATGTTCGAAGGTTTTGCCGACCATCCTCAAAGCATTCCGCAGTGGATTGGCAAACTTAAAACTACGCAGACTTTAAAGGGGCAAGCTTTCTCGTCGATGAGCATGGATCGCGGTGAAGATAAACCTTTGGCCTTTACCTTGAAAAGCGATAACAAGGAGGAAGCCGCGCAATGAAGCAAAAGTTAGCCCAATTAGGACAACAGTTTGATGCGCTAAGTCGCCGTGAGCGAGTGTTGATCTCAGTCGCCATTCTGGCCGTGGTCGGCATGCTGAGTTATTTACCCTTAGAGTCCCTGTGGAAAACCCATCTGGCTGTTTCACAACAACTAAAAGCCTTAGATCAGGAAAACGCGATTTCGGCTCAGCAGATTGACTTGTATCAGCAACGTTTAGCGTTAGATCCCAATCAAGATTACCAACAGCGTCTAGTGCTGTTGCAGCAACAGAATCAAGCCCTAGATGCCCAGCTCGATGAGCAGATGGTGGATATGGTGCCGGCAGACTATATGCCGCAGTTGCTGGGTAATTTACTAGGACAAGTGCAAGGGATTAAATTAATTAAGTTTATGTCGATAGCGCCCATCCCTTTGTTACCCGTGAGTGAAGAGAAAAAACTCAATCTATATAGTCATGGTATTCGTTTGAGTCTAGAGGGTGATTATTTTTCTGTGTTGCGCTTTGTGGAAGCCGTTGAGGCCATGCCAGATAAACTTTATTGGAAGCGTCTCGACTATAAAGTCGCGGAATATCCAAAAGCGACTGTAGAGATTGAACTTTATACCTTGAGTATTAATAAGGACTTTATCAGTGTTTCTAAATAAGTCTTATATTATCAGTGTGTTGTTATTGGTTAGTAGCCCTATGGTATCTGCTGAATCGCTGCGCGACCCGACTTTGCCCGGTAAAGGCTTTGCTGTGCAGGGTCATGCGAGTCAAACGCAGGATCAGGCGCTTGTACTTAACAGCATAGTAAGCTCAGGAAACACGGCTTATGCTGTGATAAATAACAAGATATTGTCTGTTGGCGACAGCGTTCAGGGGCTGAGTATCGTTAAAATTACCCCCACTTATGTATCGCTGTCCGATGGACGGAAATTGACATTGTTTCAAGCAATAACAGAGAGATAGGGAATACACCTCAGATGAAAGCGATTAAATACTTTACACCTCTGCTCTCACTTTGCCTTGTGGCGTGTCAGACCACAAATAGGCCACAGCCGGAGGCGAGTAAGGCGGAATTAGCGGCCTCAATGGCGACGGCAACGGCATCAACGACGCCACCGCCTGCGACTATGCCGGACGCGGTTCAGCGGGAATTGAATTCAGGCGCATTGCTATCAGGTTTGACCCCCACGTTGGAAACTGAGCGTCGTTTCGATGTATCCGCCCACGATGTTGATGCTAAAGTATTTTTTCCAAGCTTAGTCCAAGGTACACCGCTGAGTGTTGCCGTACATCCTGACGTGCAAGGTACGATCTCATTATCCCTTAAAGGTGTGACGTTAACTGAAGCAATTCAAGTGGTTGAAGATATCTACGGCTACGAAGTGAGTCGCGAAGGGCGCATCCTAAGAGTGTTTCCTGCTGGGATGCGTACCGAGACGTTTCCGCTGAATTATCTCTACATGGAACGCGATGGCTTATCTGTGACGTCAGTGAGTTCAGGACGGATTTCGGATAGCAATAATTCCAATAGTAATTCGAACAATAACAATTCAAACAATAGCGGCTCGAATAATAATAACTCGAACAGCAGTAATGGCAATAACTCGAGCAGTAATGGCGGTAGCGATAGTAGTAACGGTACTTTTATCCGTTCGCGTACTAAGACAGATTTTTGGGGAGAGTTGAAAGAGACATTATCCTCGATAATCGGCGAAACGGGTGGCGGTCGTCAGGTTGTTGTTACGCCGCAGGCGGGTTTAGTGACCATTCGTGCTTTTCCTAGTGAATTACGCCAAGTGCGTACTTTCTTAAATTCCGCAGAAAGTCATTTGCAGCGCCAAGTGATTTTAGAAGCGAAGATCCTCGAAGTCACATTATCCGATGGTTATCAGCAAGGTATCCAATGGGATAATGTGCTGGGACATGTTGGCAATACGAATGTGAATTTTGGTACATCAGCGGGCCCAGGTTTAAGTGATAAAATCACCTCGGCTATTGGTGGCGTGACCTCGCTGAGTATTAAAGGTTCTGACTTTACGACTATGATCAACCTATTAGATACCCAAGGTGATGTGGATGTACTGTCTAGCCCAAGGGTCACTGCATCGAATAACCAAAAAGCCGTAATTAAAGTGGGTTCCGATGAGTACTTTGTCACCGACGTTTCTTCGACCACAGTTGCGGGTACAACACCTGTGACGACTCCGCAAGTCGAGCTTACGCCGTTTTTCTCGGGCATAGCCTTAGACGTTACGCCGCAAATTGATAGTGACGGCAATGTGTTACTGCATGTGCATCCATCTGTTATCGATGTAAAAGAGCAGAGAAAAAATATCAAAGTGAGTAATGAATTACTGGAATTACCCTTAGCTCAGAGTGAAATTCGTGAGTCTGATACTGTCATCCGCGCGGCTTCCGGTGATGTGGTGGTGATTGGTGGTTTGATGAAGAGTGAAAACATCGAAGTGGTATCACAAGTGCCTTTGTTGGGTGATATTCCCTTCCTAGGTGAATTGTTTAAAAACCGTAGTAAGCAGAAGAAGAAAACCGAGCTTATTATTCTCTTAAAACCTACGATAGTCGGTGTCGATACTTGGAAAACGGAGCTGCAACGTTCTAAGACCTTATTAGATCGTTGGTATCCGGAGACAAAGTAAGCTTCTATGTATCAGAAGCATTTTGGCCTAAGCCAACCTCCATTTTCACTGACACCCAATACCGGATTTTTTTTCGGCCTGTCGCCACATGTGGAAGCCTTGCAAGTCTTGCAAACCGCGCTGCAAACGGGCGAAGGCTTTATCAAGGTGACAGGGGAAGTGGGGACTGGTAAAACGTTGATTTGCCGCAAGCTCATCAACGAATTGCCGAGTCAGTTTCATTGCGCATATTTGCCTAATCCTTATCTCACGCCAGCTGAATTACGTTGGGCGGTAGCGAGTGAGCTGGGCCTTAAATACACCAGCAATATCGACCAGCAGCAACTCACTGGACTTATTCAACAGCAGCTTTTAGCTTTGAGCGCCCACGGGCACGCCATCGTATTGGTACTCGATGAAGCGCAGGCATTGCCGGACGACAGTCTTGAGGCGCTGCGGTTATTCACTAATCTGGAAACCGAGACACGCAAATTATTACAGGTAGTGTTATTTGGGCAACCCGAACTCGATGACAGGCTTAAACGCCAAGAATTTAGGCAATTAAGACAGCGTATTACTTTTAGCTACAACCTTCGCCCACTGACATGGGATGAAACCGACGCTTATCTTCGCCACCGATTAGCCATAGCAGGGCGTGCGGGCGAACCACTCTTTACATCACGGGAAACACGTCAGATAGCCTATGCGTCCCGAGGGATCCCCAGATTGATCAATATTCTTGCCCATAAAGCCTTGTTATTGAGTTTCGGCGAAGGCGCTACTCGTGTGCAAACCTCCCACGTTAAAGCCGCAATTCAAGACACCGAAGATGCAAGTATTCGCCGATTATTATCGTGGAAATGGTTGCCTTTTTTCACTTTGATGACAGTGGCTTTCGGTTTGGGATTACAACACTTTTTCAGGGGTGTTGTATGAGCGTGATCAACAAGATGCTGCAGGATCTCGACAAGCGTCAGCAGGGGCATGAGCTCAGCAACGTGGCTCAGCCACAGGTGCAATATTTAGCTCGCAGGCGGGCTCCGTTTAATGGGGTGCTGCTCTGTGGTGTGTCATTGCTATTCGGTGGCGGCGCGGTTTATGGCTGGCAACTTTTCATGGCAAAGCCTGCTGAAGCGATTATTTCGGCTCAAACAAATGGGCAAAATGAATCTACTCAGACTCAAATCGAGCCTGTGCAGGTAGACAAGATTACCTCGAGACAGTCTCCAGCAAGCGTCGTTGTCGTCGAAGAACCGCTTAAAGTTGCGACTACGCAGGAGTTTACGACTAAGAGTGAAGAGCTTGAACCCAGTGTCGACGACGTTGTACTTAATCAGCCGCAAGAATTTGAATCAGAAAACGAGGTTGAACAAGAGTCACAACGGCAACAAGATGACAGCTCAGCACTCGCAGATGACCTAGTCGATACGGCAAGCGAGCCAAGCCATTCACAGTCAAATCGTGTCACATCGAGCGTGCGAAGCGCCGAGGTCACTGCTGCCGCACCCTCTGCATTAATGATGTCAGAACGTGCCAGTGTTGCCGCCGATAATGACCGTAACGCGATCAATGAGCTTAAAGTACAAGAAGTTAAAGCAGATGCTGGCGCTAATCGACTCATGCCCCAAGAGCAAGGGCAAATGGCGATTACTGAGGTGAAGTTGACCCCAAAGCAGCTGGCGCAGAAGCGGTTCACCTTAGCGAGTGAGGCTGAAAGGGATGGCAAACTCAAAGATGCCATTAGTTATTATGAGCAAACATTAGGCTTTGATCCCAGTATGCATGAAGCGCGCAAGCAGTTAGCTGCGCTGCATTATGGGCAAGGTCAATTAGCCAAAGCCAGTGAAGTGTTACAGCAAGGCATGCTGTTATTCCCACAGCAGTTAGACTTTGCCTTATTGCTTGCTCGGGTTCAGCAAGCCTCTGGTCAGGCTGATCTCGCATTAGCGACGTTAGCCAACATACCTGACACGCATCCGCTGGCGAGACAAAAGTGGATGGCACAATCAGATTTAGCGCAAAAGTTAGGACAGTTTTCGTTGTCAGAGCAAGCCTATAGACAATTATTACAACAAGAACCTCAACAGGCTAAATGGTGGATGGGGCTGGCCTATGCGCTCGATTCGCAGCAGCAATTTCCCCAAGCACGCCAAGCCTATCGGACGGCATTAGGCCACAGAGGCTTATCGGTGCAGGCGAGTGCCTTTATTGAACAACGTTTGACTCAGCTAGGAGATAGCCAATGAAACCCAGATTAAAAATGCGTTTGGGCGATCTGTTAGTTCAAGAAGCCATTATTACTGAAGCGCAGTTGCAACAGGCGTTGGCCGAGCAGCGCAATACGGGCAAAAAACTGGGTCGTACTCTGATTGATTTGCAATCGATTACTGAACATCAGTTACTGCAGTTCTTGTCGCAACAATTGAATGTGCCTTTGCTGGATATCAGTAAAATGCCTATCCCTGCGGAAGTAGTGCATCTTATTCCTGAGGTGCAAGCACGACGTTTCCGCGCTTTAGCGGTTGAAGACAGGGGCGATAGCGTATTAGTTGCGATGAGCGACCCCGCGGATTTGCAGGCGCTCGACCACCTCGAAATGCTTATCGCACCTAAGCGTTTGAAGTTAGCGGTAGCGCCCGAGCAGCAACTGCTGCAAGCGTTTGATAACTTATATCGCCGTACAGACCAAATTGCCCAGATCGCCGGTAAGCTCGAAGAGGAATACGCCGCCGATGAGATGTTCGATTTAGCCAGTCTGACTTCGGGTGACAGTGACAATGAAACCACAGTGGTTAAGTTGTTGCAGTCGATTTTTGAAGATGCGGTGCAAATGCGCGCCTCGGATATTCATATCGAACCCGGTGATAAAGCCTTACGTATTCGCCAGCGTATCGATGGTCAGCTACATGAAACGATTCTGAATGAAGTTAATATTGCTGCCGCTTTAGTATTGCGGCTTAAGTTGATGGCGGGTCTCGATATTTCCGAAAAACGTTTGCCGCAGGATGGTCGTTTTCATATGGAAATCAAAGGTCATCATATCGATGTGCGTATGTCGACTATGCCGATTTACCACGGCGAATCTGTGGTGATGCGTTTGCTCGATCAATCGGCGGGTTTATTGACCTTAAACGAAACCGGTATGCCGCCTGCTATTTTGGCGCGTATTCGTAAACAGATTAAACGTCCCCACGGCATGCTACTGGTCACAGGTCCAACGGGTAGCGGCAAAACGACCACCTTGTACGGTATTTTGAGCGAGCTCAATACCGCCGACCGTAAGATCATCACGGTCGAAGATCCGGTCGAATATCAATTGCCGCGGATCAACCAAGTACAAGTTAACCATAAGATTGGCTTAAACTTTTCAAATGTATTACGCACCACCTTACGTCAAGACCCCGATATCATCATGGTGGGGGAAATGCGTGACCAAGAAACCGTGGAGATTGGTCTTAGGGGCGCATTAACGGGTCACTTTGTGTTATCGACCTTGCATACTAACGATGCGGTCACCAGTGCGCTGCGTTTGCTCGATATGGGCGCCGCCAGTTACTTAGTCGCCAGTGCGCTGCGGGTGATTATCGCCCAACGTTTAGTGCGCCGAGTCTGCCATAATTGTGGGGTGGAGTATCAGCCGACGGCGCAGGAGAAAGCGTGGCTGAGCAGTGTGAGCCGTAAAGACTTTTCGACGGCAAATTTTAGAATGGGTACTGGCTGTCAGAGCTGTAACGGCAGTGGCTATCGCGGCCGGATCGGGATTTTCGAAATCCTCGAACTGGATGAGAAGATGATCGATGCCATGCGAACGGGTAATCCGCAGGATTTTGCCAGAGCCGCGTTACAGAGTCCTAACTTTACGCCATTAGCCGAGTCGGCCCTGCAATATTTAAGTGAAGGCATGACCATGCTCGAAGAGGTGGCAAAGCTGGTGGAAGATGTGAGTGAATCACAGATCCCCCTCTCTATGGATATCATTAATCAGCAAGGTGTTGGGGCGTAATTATGCCAATATATCAATACCGTGGGCGCAGTGGCCAAGGTCAATCCGTGAGCGGGCAATTGGATGCGGCGTCGGAAAGTGCCGCGGCAGATATGCTCTTGGCACGGGGTATCATTCCCCTCGACGTTAAAGTCGCTAAGGTGGTGAAGTCGTTTTCCATCGGCCAGCTATTTGGCAGTAAAGTCGCCCTAGAGGAATTGCAGATTTTTACCCGGCAAATGTATTCCCTGACCCGTTCTGGCATCCCTATTCTACGGGCGATAGCGGGCTTGTCTGAAACCGCCCATTCCCAGCGAATGAAAGCCGCTCTCAATGATATTTCCGAGCAGCTGACCTCGGGCCGACCTCTGTCATCGGCCATGAACCAGCATCCCGATGTATTTGATTCATTATTTGTTTCTATGGTGCACGTGGGGGAGAACACGGGTAAGTTGGAGGATGCTTTTATTCAACTTTCGGGTTACATAGAGCGTGAGCAAGAGACGCGGCGACGAATTAAATCGGCCATGCGTTATCCCATGTTTGTGTTGATCGCCATTGCCTTGGCTATGGTGATCCTCAATATCATGGTGATCCCTAAGTTTGCCGAGATGTTTTCTCGCTTTGGTGCCGACTTACCTTGGGCGACCAAAGTGCTGATTGGCACTTCTAACCTGTTTGTGAATTACTGGGGGCTGATGCTGCTGCTGCTGATTGGCACTATTATCGGCATACGTTACTGGCATCATACCGAAAAAGGTGAGAAGCAGTGGGATAAGTGGAAGTTACACATTCCCGCCGTAGGGTCGATTATCGAGCGTTCGACCCTAGCGCGTTATTGCCGTAGTTTTTCCATGATGTTGAGCGCAGGCTTGCCTATGACACAAGCCCTGAGTCTGGTCGCCGATGCGGTGGACAATGCCTACATGCACGACAAGATAGTCGGTATGCGCCGTGGCATAGAGTCTGGCGACTCTATGCTGAGGGTATCGAATCAGAGCAAGTTATTTACGCCACTAGTGCTGCAAATGGTGGCTGTGGGCGAAGAAACGGGGCAAATCGATCAATTACTCAATGATGCGGCAGATTTCTATGAGGGCGAAGTAGACTATGATTTAAAGAACCTCACCGCGAAATTGGAGCCAATTTTGATCGGTTTTGTGGCCGTGATTGTCTTAGTGTTAGCCTTGGGGATATACCTGCCAATGTGGGATATGCTCAATGTGGTCAAAGGCGGTAAGTAAGCGATATGGATAATATTTATTTCCTATCTTATACGTGGGACTGAGGTTAAATGCAGACTCAGCAAAAGGCTGAAAGCGATCTATTACGTATCTATGGACGTATGATCGCCATTGGAATTGTATTGGCTATCATGGCGGTGATCGGAGCTAAGTATTTTTTTACGCTACCGCAAATAGCGGCTCGTGGATTGGAAGTGGAACACGCCCGTTTTTTAAATGTGCTGGTGATGGTGCGTTCCCAGTGGTTGTCTTTGGGTAAGCCGGCGCAATTGCAGTTGAACTGGGAGGTATTTGATAATCTCTCCCCAGAAACTGAGTCGAGTGTTGTCGATATCAATGATTTAGGATGGCCACAACCTAAGCACTTAAATGATCAAGGCTGCCAAGATTTGTGGCAACAGTTAATGGGCGCCGAAACTGATAATTTAGGTCTAGAGGCGGATTATTTGGCTAAGGATAATAGCTGCCACTATCGGTCTAAAAATGGCGATAGTTTAGGCTATCAACTGAACTCTGGCAGGGTCATTTTTTTGACTGCTCCGTAAAATATTGTTAACTCAATGGCTTTTTAAAATTGATTTAACTGTTAGAATAAAATTTCTGAGGTCTGGGGACATATATATGAAAACTAAGCAAACAGGGTTCTCATTAATCGAACTTGTGATTGTGATTGTGATTTTGGGTTTACTCGCCGCAACGGCGATCCCTCGATTCTTAAATATTACCGAAGATGCCGAAGATGCCAGTGTTGATGCTGTGGCAGGGGGCTTATCGACGGCGGTGAGTTTTGTGCGCTCACAGTGGGAAGTCGATGGTCGTCAAAATAGCAGTGCTATCCTCGATGGTAACACAGTAAATGTCGATACACGTTTTGGCTATCCAACGGGAACTTCAGTAACCAGTGCGACAGCTATGACAAATGCCAGTTGCCAAGAAGTGTTTAACACTGTGTTGCAGAGTGCGCCGCGCAATGTGTTGTTTAACCAAGATGCACGCAATCAAAGATATACAGCGCGGGTGATTAATGCCGCCGGTGGCAGCGCGAATGCCATTACCGGCGCAGTCGTCGCGGGTTTAGATTTATGTGTTTATCACCAAGTGGTGTCCTTGGTATTAAACCCAACCACAGGAGTGCCCGCTCCCGCTCCCGATTTATCAATCGCAGGTGCCAAGGGGATAGTGTATAACCCTGGAACAGGCAAAGTATTAAGTTTTACTCAGACTCCATTTACCCCTTAACCGCGAGATCATTTGCGAGTAGGTCATATTTTATAGTGAGGTAATTTATGTCATAAATTGCCTCACTTAATTAACCATCAAGTCATAGAAAGGTAGTATTAAATGAAAAGACAACAAGGTTTTACCTTAATTGAATTAGTAGTAGTGATCATCATCTTAGGTATTCTTGCTGTCACAGCGGCACCTAAGTTTATTAATTTGCAATCCGATGCAAGAGTGTCAGCTTTACAAGGATTGAAAGGGGCAATTCAAGGCGCTAACAGCTTAGTATATTCAAAAGCTGCACTTTCAGGTGTTGAGAAGTTGGCATTTGACGCAAGCACTCCACCATCAATCAATATTGGTACCTCCACCGTAATTACAAGTTTTGGCTATTTGCAAGCAACTAAAGATGAACTTGAAAAAGGTGTTGATGTTAAATTTGACGTAGGTGCTGATGGTAAGGCAACTTCAACAACTGGCACCGCAGAATGGGTTATTAAGGCAACGGCAGCGTCAGGAACACAAGCTAAGTCAGTTGAAATCTGGCAGAAGGGAGCACCTGCGGCGTGTAAGTTGACTTATTTTGAAGCTAAAGACTTAACAACATTACCATCTTTTACTTCGTTACCAGCTGCTAGTGCTTGCTAAATTTTAAGTTTTCATAAAAAGGCCTGCCTAGCAGGCCTTTTTTTTAGGTAAAATGCGGTTCTGACATGATTTTAAATAAATGAGTCCGCCAAAATTTGCCGACATTTATTTGCCTTAATCATACCGTTGGCAGAAACTGAACCTAGTACTTCAAATCAGTAATTAACCCGAGCGATGCTTAACTTTTCTATGTCAAAACAGGCCGGATTTACCTTAGTAGAATTAGTGATCACCATCATCTTGATTTCAATTCTTGCTGTGGTTGTACTGCCACGCCTGTTTACCCCGTCGTCCTACAGTGCCTATAGCCTACGCAATGAATTTATCGCTGAACTGCGCCAAGTGCAGCAGAAAACGCTCAATAATACCGACAGATGTTTCCGTGTGACTGTCTCCGAGACTGGCTATCAAGTGAGTCAATTCTCTACCCGAAATGAGGCGGTTTGTTCTGGTACCGCGTTATCGCCAAACCCGCTTTATAGCCAGGCTTTTCAAGGAGGTGCTCAATTAGTGCTAGTGAGTACTAACAGCAGTAACTTCAGCCTCGATTTCGATATCAATGGTAGGCCTTCGTTGGCCTGTAATGGACCATGCATAAATGTGATTGCTAATGACACTGTGGTGATTAATGTCTCCAGCGAGGGTTATATTTATGCGAATTAATCCTCGGTTGCTATTGGGCAAAGCATCAGTAAAAACATCCAAAAAAGCCAAACCACAGAAGGGTTTTACCCTTATCGAATTAGTGATTGGCATGCTGGTGATTGCCATTGCGATAGTGATGCTAACCAGTATGTTATTTCCACAGGCGGATCGTGCGGCTAAGACTTTGCATAGAGTGAAGAGTGCCGAGCTTGCTCATTCGGTGATGAATGAGATCTGGGGAAAGCGTTACGATCAAAACACCAATGCCAATGGCGGTGTGCCTGCCTGTGGTAGTCCGTTAGGATTACCTTGCTCAAATGTGACCAGTTTAGGGCCATCAGAGTGGAAATGGCCTAATGAAGGCGAAGGCCGTAACGATTTTAACGATGTGGACGATTATCACGGTTTAAGTCAAAACGCCACTATGCTCAATTCGACCCAAACCTATGCAAATGCTTATCCTAACTATCGCTTAAGCGTCACTGTCGCCTATGGGCCAGTGCCTAATACTAAGCTAGTGACCATTAATGTGACTTCGCCGGACAACGAAGTGATCACTTACAATCTGGTGAGGAGCAATTACTAATGGGCTCTTTAACTGCACAGCGTATGCAAGCATCCACACGGGGGTTTACCTTAGTCGAGATGGTCACAGTGATCTTGATTCTGGGGATTCTTGTGGTCGGGGTGAGTAGTTTTATTATTTTTGGTGCGCGGATTTTTGTTGAGTCGAGTTCAGTCGATCAAGTGCTGAGTCAGAGCCGTTTTGCCGTTGAGCGAATGACCCGTGAGCTGCGTAGTGCTTTGCCTAATAGTGTACGTCTTAATACCGATTCGTTAACCTATCAATGTGTTGAGTTTGTGCCGATCGAGGCGAGTACCACTTATTTATCTATGCCGATAGCACCGAATGCAACTGCCTTAATGGGAACTGTAATTCTCAATGCGACCGATAAAATTAAGGAAAACCAATATATTTGGATTTATCCTTTGACCGATAGCGATGTCTATAACAGCGCCAGACAAAAACGGGCACAGATTAAGACTTTTACCCCCCTAGGTGAGCCACCTAATCAGGCTAATCAAGTCACTCTTACCTTTATGGGGTCAACTCGCTTTGCCGAGGCGTCGCCGCGGCAGCGGATTTATTTTGCTTCGGCCCCCGTGAGTTATTGTTTTGAAAAAGCGCCATCAGGCAATGAGTTAACTCTAAAACGTTATACTGTCTATGGGTTTAATGTCAGCCAGCCAACACCGGCGCATATGAGCTCTGGCGTTTTAATGGCGCAGAGTGTCGCTAATGTACTCAGTAATAGCGCAGATTTACCGTTGATCTTAACGCCATCTAGTCTAGTGAATAATGCCATGGTGCATTTACAACCGCGGTTTAATGTAAATGGTGAGACGTTCCAATATCGACATCAAGTGCAGGTGATCAATGTCCCTTAATTTATATCGTCAATCGACAGGTCATCACTCGGTAATGCGAATCTTACCCAGAACATCACTAGCAAGGTTGCAACGAACTGCTTTACCTGCGCGTCAACGCGGCAGTGCATTGATTATTGGCGTGTTCGTGATTACCGTGATGTTTCTGTTGGCATCGGCACTGATCAATATTGTGGAAGACGGTGATACCGGGCTCACCCAAGAGGTGTGGGGGACGCGTGCCTTAGCTGCGGCAAACAGCGGCGCCGATGCGGCGCTGGCGCAATTATTTCCGCTAAATGGTGCCGTGGGCGTTTGTTCGGCAAATAGCGCTTGGGCGCCACCCGATGTGGTAGGTTTTCATGCCTGTAGCGTGACTTTGCAATGTACGCGGTATTTTGTGGGGTCTTTCTCCCAGTACCACATTAAGAGCCAAGCGGTATGCGAGAGTGGTGATACCCGTGTAAGTCGACAAGTTGAGGTAGAAGCCCGTGGCAACTAAGCTATCAAAAATGATATTTAACAAAATAATAGCCAAATTCCCATTAATCCTTTTGCCCCTAATCATGGCATTCACATCCCATTTAGTGAAAGCCGATTGGACTAAAACATTTATAGAAGGTGTAAACAATTACGATAGAAACGGTTCAATTACCTTCAACAGTTCTTATTTATACAATGCCCCTAATAATGCTGGTCGTTGGTATAGTGACTTGCCAACTTATAACTATTTTCAAGGAGGAAACAGCTTTGACGATTTGTGTGTAACATCTAATAACTCCTATCGTTGGTGCCGTGCTGGAGATTATATTGCAACTTTACCTTCTAATCGTATTGATTTCTCTCAATGTTCATCTTCAAGTGCTGTAGATGTCGGCCCTCCAACATGGAATAATACAAAAATTGATATCGTTGAAGGTGAATATAATCGTATTTTACTGGAGGGCGGTTCTGATAAGACAATTCGTTTTGTGAGTGATGGTGGCATATATAAAATGAAGTCCCTTACAGCTACTTCGGGCCGTATTGAGCTGGCTGCTGGACAATATTGGATTGAGAATTTATCTATTAATGACGGTGTAACTCTGGTATTCCCATCAACTGGTACCGTGTCATTTTTTATTAAAAATAACTATAGGCATTACAACTTAAACACAGTTGGGCAACCAGAAAAATTTCTCATTTATAGCTACTCAAATTTCACTCTCAATGGAGGGGCATATCTTAAATCCTATGTTGTTGCTGAAGGGAATGCGGTGCTAGAGGGGAGTTCCTCTTTGGAAGGAGCTATTACTGCTAGAAATATTAGTTTAGGTGGCAATAGTAGTATTAAATTTGACGATAATGCAGCAAAGATTGATGTTGTTCCAAATTGTAATCCTGCACCTGTTTTACAATGCTTTAACGATAATTTCTCCCAAAGCACTTTGAGTAATGACTGGGTTGTTTCTAAAAGTAGTGGAGGATTTACCCCTTCTATCCAAGGCGGTCGATTACGCTTAACCGAAGCTAAATCTGACCAATCTACGGCATCTACCTATCAAAGACTCTTTCCTGGAAAAGCTAACTTAGTGGAGATCCAGTTTGATCACTATGCCTATGGTGGCAATGGTGCCGACGGCATTGCGGTAGTGTTATCGGATGCTTCTATAACGCCGCAGCCTGGCGCCTTTGGCGGTCCATTGGGTTACGGTTATAAACCTGGTATTAATGGGTTCGCGGGTGGTTGGCTTGGGTTTGGTATTGATGAGTTCGGTAACTTCTCTGGTGAAGGCGGTAGTTCTAATGTCGGCCAGCGACGCCAGTCCGTTGCGGTTCGCGGTTCGGGTGTCGGCACGTCAGGGTATAATTATTTACGCGGCGCTTGTAGTAATGGCACTACTAATACGAACGGTAGTTGCTTATCGCCTGCGGTAGACGGCAATAATGTGTCGCCTGCGCACAGGTATAAAATCACAATTGATTCGCAAGCCGCGAATCAATCTATTGTGAAAATTGAGCGTAATACAGGTTCTGGTTTTGTGACTTTAGTTCCCGCATTTAACGCCGCAGCACAAAATGGTCAGGCGGCCATTCCAAGTGATTTTTTATTGTCTTTAACGGGCTCAACGGGGGGCTCAAATAACAACCACGAAATCGATAACGTGCAAATTTGTGCGTTAAAATCGAATCCTATTGGTGCTCAGATCGATCATTTTGAGTTTGATCATACGGGTCAAGGTCTGACCTGTAATGCTGAGACGGTAACGATTAGAGCCTGTGCAAATGCGAGTTGTAGTCAACTCTTTACTGCACCTCTTAGCGCAACCTTATTACCTGATTCTGCGGCAGATGGCGTATGGGTTGGCGGTAATCAAGTGAGTTTTAGCGGTGGCACAGCGCAACTGCAACTGAGGCGAAATACTCCCGGTGTAGTGACTTTAGGGGTGAAGGGCTCTAATCCCACCACCAAACCCTTAAGCAAAACCCTTTGCCGTATTGGTAATGGTGGCTTGAGTGAAAACAATTGTTCACTCACCTTTGCCGACAGTGGTTTTGTATTCGATGTACCCGATAAGCGTGCGAATCGCCCCGAGCAAGTGTTAGTCAAAGCGGTGAAAAAATCCGATGTGACGAAGCAGTGTGTCCCAAGCTTCCAAAGCCAGACCAAAACGCTGAATTTCTGGAGCAGTTACCAAACGCCAAGCGCGCCTATCTCGCCTAAAGCCGTCACCATCAACAATACGGCAATTGGCACCTCGAGTGCCTTGCCTACGGCGGTGAACCTGCTGTTTGATACCAACGGGCAAGCAAGTATTTTAGTAAATTACCCTGATGCAGGTAAATTACAATTAGATGCAAAATATACAGGTACTGGTGATGAACAGGGCTTAGTCATGGCAGGTTCAGACCAATTTGTCAGCGTACCCGCGGGATTGTGTGTTAAGCCTGTGGACGCCAGTGCCAGTTGCCCAAGTGCGAATATGAGCTGCAATGCTTACCGTAAAGCCGGACAAAGTTTCGGCATGACAGTACAAGCGATGGCATGGGAAAAAGATGGCGATCCGGACTTTTGTTCGGGCAACTTATCCACGCCTAACTTTAGTGATGCGCAGATGAAGCTTGCCAGCAAAGTCGTTGCGCCAAGCATTGCCAACGGCGGACTTGATGGGACGTTAGGCGTGGCATCCTATAGCCACTCGGCGCAGGCCAATAATTTCAATACCATCAGTAATCAGACCATCAGCGAAGTTGGAGTATTCCAAATTGCAGCGCAGGCGAGCCCAAATTATTTAGGGACGGCAAGCAGCTTAAATATTCCAATTGGATATTCAGCTAATATTGGCCGTTTTGTGCCCGATAGATTTTTAATCAGTAACGTATCGGTCATACCTGCCTGTGGCGGCTTTAGCTATATGGATCAGCTGTTCCCTATGTTGATGGAGCTCAGTGCTTTAAATATCGCGGGGGATATAACGAAAAACTATTTCCCGCCATTTTCCCTCGCCACTGCCAAATTAGTGGGAGAAAACAACAATAATGGTGTCGATTTACAGAGTCGCTTAAGTGCCTTACCTATAAAGGCTGATAGTTGGAATCAAGGTGTGGCGACGGTCGATGCTTCTTACCAAGCTAACTTTAGTCGGGTGACCCCAAATGTGGCGACGAATCTGTATCAGGATGGCCCCTTCGAGCTGCTCGATATTGGCGTGCAATTGATGGATAACGATCCTCGGCCGAATGGGCTTTACAGCTATGTGGCCTCACCAGACATGGATGCGGCATCTACAGGCACTTGCACTAACTGTAATGCTAAGAAAATCAGCACTCAAACCCTTCGTCATGGTCGTGTGGTGATGGATAACACCTATGGTCCTGAGACAGAAATACTGCGTATGCCGACTCGAGCCGAATATTGGAATGGCAGCAGCTGGGCCTTAAATACTGCCGATAACTGCACAACGGCAGTGTATGCTTTGGGTTCGCAGGTTGATCATTCCGCTCTTGGTTACAATTTTGATCCCGACTTAGTGGCGGGACAAAGTGTTGTGCGTTCTGGCGGGACTGCAACATTCCAAGCTGGCCAATTTGAGTTACTCTGGCAAGCCGTTACAACAAGTGGGTTGCCATACCGCGGCCAAGTGACGGCGCCCTTGGATGTGCCGACATGGCTAGAATGGTACTGGAATTGGAATGGCGTATCGCCAACAGCGGTCACTGAACCGCGGGCAAGTGCGTATTTTGGTCGTTATCGAGGGCATGACAAAATAATCTATTGGCGTGAGGTAAACTAATCTGAGTTATTTCTCTTATTAAATTGAACTCAGGCTTTCCCTTGAAATGGGCTGCCATTTCACTTATTGAAAGTCGACGAAAACGCTTGTAACAGATTCTAAATGAAATGCCTTAGTTTGATATTTGTTGCTGAATTGTATGTTTACTCGTTTTTTGTTGCTGATATTTTCGTCAATAAACAGTATTTTCCGCTTAAATACTGTTTTTTACGTGGCGATTTGAAAAAAAATCACTTCATTAGCGATTGTTAACCTCCTCGGTCTTGTGGAATCAGGGTGGCATTGATAAAGTTAGCTGATTTTTCTTTTCTTCTGACTCCACAGAATACAGGCTAGTTACATGTTTAAGAAGCTACGCGGCATTTTTTCTAATGATCTATCGATCGATTTGGGTACAGCTAACACATTAATTTATGTTCGTGGCGAAGGCATCGTCCTCAATGAGCCTTCTGTTGTTGCTATACGTGGTGAGCGTAGTGGCTCCGGTCAGAAATCTGTTGCCGCGGTCGGCACAGAAGCTAAACAAATGCTAGGCAGAACGCCTGGCAATATCCAAGCTATCCGCCCAATGAAGGACGGTGTTATTGCAGATTTTTATGTGACGGAGAAAATGTTGCAGCACTTTATTAAACAAGTGCACAACAATAGCTTTTTTCGTCCAAGTCCACGCGTGCTTGTGTGTGTGCCCGTTGGTGCCACTCAAGTAGAACGCCGTGCTATTCGTGAATCAGCCATGGGCGCTGGTGCTCGCGAAGTGTATTTAATTGAAGAGCCAATGGCAGCTGCGATTGGTGCGGGTTTACCCGTATCTGAAGCGACCGGCTCTATGGTGGTGGATATCGGTGGTGGTACCACTGAAGTCGCGATTATTTCACTTAATGGTGTAGTGTATTCGTCTTCGGTACGTATCGGCGGTGATAAGTTTGATGATGCGATCATCAACTACGTCCGCCGTAATTACGGGAGTTTGATTGGTGAAGCTACGGCTGAGCGTATCAAGCACACTATCGGCACTGCTTATCCTGGCGATGAAGTGCTCGAGATCGAAGTCCGCGGCCGTAATTTGGCAGAAGGCGTACCTCGTAGCTTTACACTGAACAGCAATGAAATTTTAGAAGCCTTACAAGAGCCATTATCTGGCATCGTAAGTGCTGTGATGGTGGCGTTAGAACAATCTCCACCAGAATTAGCTTCAGATATTTCTGAGCGCGGTATGGTGTTAACTGGCGGCGGCGCTTTATTGCGTGATTTAGACCGTTTATTAATGCAAGAAACCGGAATTCCTGTAATGGTGGCGGACGATCCATTGACCTGCGTAGCACGTGGCGGTGGTAAAGCCCTCGAAATGATTGATATGCACGGCGGCGATCTGTTCTCCGAAGAAACCTAATTTAACTTCGGTATGGGGCGGTTAATCACCGCCTTAGCTTTCCTATGAAGCCAATTTTTGTTCGTGGTATTTCAAACCAATTCCGTCTGACACTGGCAATTATTTTGTCGGTGGCTTTGCTCGTGGCTAATCATCGCCTCGATCCTGTACGGCAATCCTTATCCTCTTTTTTTAGTCCATTGCAGTATTTAGCGAGCGTACCCGGTGTTGCGCTTGACTGGTCGTCTGAAAGTTTTGCCACCCGCAATATGTTAGCGTTGCAGAATAAAGAGCTGCTCAGGCAGCAATTGCTGATGAGTGAACGCTTACAGCGTTTCGAACACTTACGCCAAGAAAATGAACGTTTGCGCGCACTGTTGGGCTCACCAGCCTACCTTGATTCGCGCAAAATGGTGGCTGAAGTATTGGAGGTTGCTAGCGATCCTTTCCATCACTATGCGGTGTTAAACCATGGTTCACGCAGTGGTGTATTTGTTGGGCAGCCTGTGGTCGACGCCCAAGGGGTTGTTGGCCAAGTGGTACAAGTCAGTGAAATGACCAGTAGGGTGTTATTGCTCTCCGATGTATCACACGGATTACCTGTGCGTATCACCCGTAATGATGTGCGCCTTGTTGCCAATGGTACGGGTGAGTTAGATGAAATAGAGCTGCGCCATGTGGCCAAGAGTACCGACATTCGTGTCGGCGATTTGCTGGTCACCTCAGGTTTAGGGAATCGTTTCCCGGAAGGTTATCCGGTTGCGCGGGTTATGGAAGTGTTGACTGAAGATGGCCAAAGTTACGCTCGAGTCACCGCCCAGCCTTTAGCGGCTTTAGATCGTATTCGTTATTTATTGTTGATTTGGCCATCCCCCGATTCAGGTGTGACTTTACCGAGTCAGCCTACCGTGCCTGCTGCGGATCATTCATCGAGCGATAATGTACCAAAAGCAGATAGCGCTGTTCCTGCTGGCGGAAGTGTCACGCCAGCAGAGGCTTCTAAACCTGTGACCGCGCCTGCGACCAAACCGTCAACGGAAACCACTCCTCCTGTGGCTGAGGTGCATTAATGAGTTTTCAGGCCGCCAATGGGCGCTTTATTGTTTGGGTGACATTATTTATCGGCGTGATCAGCCAGATCATGCCTTTGCCAAGTGCTGTTGATGCTTGGCGTCCAGACTGGCTATTAATGATTGTTCTCTATTGGTCTATCGCATTACCCCACAGATACAACATCTTAACCGCATGGGTTTTAGGCCTAGTATTAGATATTTTATTGGGAGCCACCTTAGGTGTGCGCTCTTTAGCTATGTCTTTGGTTATTTATATCGCTATCTTGCATTGCCAGCGTTTGCGAAACTTCCCTCAATGGCAGCAGTCGTTAGTGATCATGCTACTGATTTGTATTTATCACTTAGTGATTTACTGGGTGGAATTTGTGATGCAAGAGGCTGTTTTCAAAACGGATCTATTTTTACCTGCGATTTCAGGATTAGTGATCTGGCCTTGGATATTTTGGATTTTACGTCGGGTTCGACGTCATTATAAGGTTCGTTAACTGTGGATTTAGTTTTAGCTTCAACTTCGCCACGTCGCAAAGAATTATTGGCACAGATTGGATTCGGTCGTCCTGAGTTTAGTTTCACGCAAGTGGCACCTGATATTGATGAAACTGTGCAACAGGGCGAAGCGCCAAGGGATTATGTACGACGTTTAGCTGCTGAAAAAGCCCAAGCTGGACTGGCATTATGCGCAGATATGTCACAGCCTGCTGTATTAGGTTCTGATACTATCGTAGTGCTTGAAAATCAAATATTAGGTAAACCGCTGGATGTGGCCGATGCTAAGCAAACGCTCAGTGAACTGTCTGGCAGAACGCATACTGTGATGACGGCTGTGGCACTGACCTACAAAGCAGGCGAGTCTGACTCAACCTTAAAAACCTCAGTGCGCTTAGTCGAAACACAAGTGCGTTTTTGCGCTTTATCGACAGCTGACATTGAGGCTTATGTGGCTTCAAAAGAGCCCATGGATAAGGCGGGCAGTTATGGCATACAAGGGCTCGGCGGTTGCTTTGTGGCTGCAATTGAAGGCAGTTATTCTGGCGTTGTAGGTTTACCTCTGGTTGAAACGCGTGAGTTGTTAGCCGAAGTTGGCTTTATTTAACTGCTGCTGGTTGCTTATATTGCGATTTTGGCTTGAGGTTAGAATGAACCTTATTGGCGTTTAGGGCTCTGAATCGAGTACTCCAATGACGTTGACCTTGTTCCTTTATTCGGTTTTCATGCTTAGAGAGTTTGTAACTTCGATTAATTAATCTAGTTTCCCGAATGGGGTGAGTCGTGAATACCAGTCGCTTAAATCCAAATAAAATACAGCGCAAGATGGGTTCAGAATTACTGATCAACGTAACTCCATCTGAGGCGCGCGTTGCTTTAGTTGAGCATGGTGTGCTGCAAGAAGTCCATATTGAACGCCGGATGAAACGGGGTTTAGTGGGTAATATTTACAAAGGTAAAATCAGCCGTGTGTTACCCGGTATGCAAGCCGCCTTTGTCGATATTGGCTTAGATAAAGCCGCTTTTTTACATGCGTCCGACATAGTACCGCACACTGAGTGTGTCGCCGATGTTGAGAAAGGTCATTTCGTTGTTCGTGATATCGCCGAGTTAGTCCGTCAAGGGCAAGACATTATGGTGCAAGTGGTTAAAGATCCGCTGGGCACTAAGGGCGCACGCCTAACGACCGATATCACGCTGCCTTCCCGTTATTTAGTCTTTATGCCAGGTTCTAGCCATGTTGGTGTTTCCCAGCGTATTGAACTAGAAGAAGAACGCAGTCGCCTCAAACAAATTACTTTGCCCTATGTTGATGATGACGGTGGTTTTATTATCCGCACCGCCGCCGAAGGCGTAGGGGAAGATGAGTTATCCCAAGATGCGGCATTTTTACGCCGAGTTTGGTCAAAGGTGAGTGAGCGACGTAAACGCAGTGGTGTGTCGCTCCTGTATCAAGATTTAGCCTTACCTGTGCGTATTGTGCGTGATTTTGTCGGTACTGAGCTGGACCGTATTCAAGTGGATTCTCGCCGCACTTTTGCCGAGTTGCAGTCTTTTGCGCAGGAGTTTATGCCAGAGATTGCCGATAAGATTGAGCACTATTCAGGACCTGCGCCTATTTTTGATCTCTACGATGTGGAGAACGAAATTCAACGTGCACTCGGCCGTAAAGTCGAGCTTAAGTCTGGTGGCTATTTGATCATAGATCAAACCGAAGCCATGACGACTGTGGATATCAATACCGGCGCCTTTGTGGGGCACAGGAATCTTGAAGAAACCATCTTTAATACCAACCTCGAAGCGACCCAAGCGATAGCGAGGCAGTTACGTCTGCGTAATCTCGGCGGCATCATTATTATCGATTTTATCGACATGATGACGGCGGATCATAAGGCTCGTGTTCTTAGCAGCTTAACCAGCGCTTTATCTAAGGATAGGGTGAAAACCAATGTGAGTGGTTTTTCGGGGTTAGGTCTAGTCGAAATGACCCGTAAGCGTACCCGCGAAAGTTTAGAGCATGTCGTCTGCGGCGAATGTCCGGCCTGCCATGGCACGGGGAGCATGAAGACAGTCGAGACGGTTTCCTATGAGGTCTTTCGCGAAATAATCCGTTTAAACCGTGCCTACGATGCTGATGAGTTCCTGTTGTACTGTTCGCCTGCCGTGTATCAAAGTCTGCATACCGATGATAATCATCTTATTGCTGAACTTGAGGTTTACATAGGTAAGCGCATCCGTTTGCAAAATGAGCCTATGTACTCACAGCACAAATATGATGTGGTGATGATGTAGTGGCTACGCTTTTTACTGCAAAAAAATTTAGCCGTTTTTGTTGGCAATTTCTGGCGCTTATTTTGGTCTTGTTTGCGCTTGCCGTCAGTTTGATCCGTGGCTTATTACCGCAGGTTGATGAAGTTCGCCAGCAACTGGTGAATTACGTAAAAAGCGAATATAAAGTCGATGTGCAAGTGGGGGAGTTATCCGCCCATTGGCAGGCATTTGGCCCTGCAATTAACATCGATGACTTAGTGATCCCGCCACAGGAACAACTGCCTGTGACCTTGATGATCAAGAACGTACAAGTGAAGTTAGATTTTTGGCAATCGCTGCTCACGCTCACCCCGCGAATCGAAGATGTTATTTTTGAGGGTGTCCATGTCGCTTTAGACATGGATAAACTTACCGAGAACGATCCCGCCACAATTAATAAAGCCCCGCAACTCGATTGGCTCTATGCCCTATTACTCAAACAACTCGATAGATTCTCCTTAACCAATGCCACAGTGCAATTGCTGAGCATGCACCAAGAGTTTCGCCCGATCCATATTCGTCATTTGAACTGGCGCAATCAGGGTGAACGTCACCGCGGTGCGGGAGAATTGTATCTTGATAGTCATGCCTCTAAGCATGAGTCTCTCGGATTACAGTTAGATATCAATGGCGATGGTGCAAATCCCGACAGTTTGACTGGGCAGATTTATTTGGCGGCTAACTCTTTAGACTTAGGTGAATGGGCTTCACGTCAACCTAATCCCTATGATTCCACTCAAAAGTTACCCTTAGAAGGGGTTGTCAATCTTAAGGCTTGGCTTACGTTTGCCGACCGCAGCATCAGTTCTGCTATGGTTCATTTTGAGCCGAGCTGGCTGCAATGGACATTAAAGCAAGAGCCGCAGAAATTTGAAATTCAAGCGGGCGATATTGTTTGGCAGCCAAAGGCGACGGGTTGGGAAGTACAAAGTTCAGGACTGGATTTTGTCACCAATGGTGAGCATTGGCCGGCATTAACGCTGGCCGCGAAGCGTCAAAACGATGAATTATTTGCCTATGTGAATCAAGTTAATACTCAGAGTCTATTGCCGCTGCTGCCGCTATTTCCTGGAGTCGATAGAGCCGTATTACGTCAATGGCATGCGTTAGCTCCAGAGGCTAGTATTGGACCAATCCGCCTGTATCAAAAAGCCGACCAGCCTTTGCTCGCCAGTACCGAAGTGAAGCAGTTGCATTGGCAGAAGGTTGACGGTATTCCCAATACTCATCCTGTCGATGTGAACCTTCGCTGGCAAGATAAGACGTTGTATTTCTCTCTACCTGAACAAGTGTACACCCTCGATTTTGGTGATGAATTTTCGGCGCCATTAGTATTCAATGGTGCGTCAATTGATGGTCAATTCGATACTGAACATCTGAGTTTAAATGTGCCTCAGTTGCAGTTTGAAAACGAAGATATCGGCGTTGATGCGGCATTGAATTTGGACTTTAGCGGTGCTGCACACATGGCGCTGGCGGCCAATGTTCGTATCAACAATGTGGCTAATGCCGACAAGTATTTCCCCAATAAGGCGATGGGTGAATCACTGGCAGAGTATTTGGATACTGGGCTTAAAGCGGGTCAGACCCAAGATGCGCAAGTTGTTTGGCGTGGTTCGTTAAGTGGTTTTCCCTTCGATGATAATAGCGGCGTGTTTCAGGCAGCATTTACCTTAACAGATGCCAAATTTCAGTTTCAACCCGACTGGCCAGCGGTCACAGATCTGTCCCTTAACGCTTTGTTTGAAAATACCCGCATGGATCTTTGGTTAAACCAAGGCAAGCTGATGAATGTGGATGCCACAGGTGCCCATGTATTTATTCCCGCCATTGGTGAACAGACGCTGCTAAGGATTGAAGCCGAACTTGCTACTCAAGGCAGTGCGGCGACTAAGGTGTTACAAGCCTCACCTTTGGCGAACTCAGTAGGTAAAACCTTAGATGTCGTGCAAGTGCAAGGTGCTGTCACTGGCACTTTAGACATCAGCATTCCACTGTATGAAGGTGAAGCCGAAGATATTCGTGGTCAAATCCGTTTTGATAATACGCCTGTATATATTGCTCAGCCAGGGCTTCAACTTCATGGCGTGACTGGTGTAGTCGACTTTGCGAATGAAGTTGTGACAGGAAAAGGCATCAAAGCGCGCTTGTTCGAACAACCGTTCAGTTTAACTTTCGACACTCAGCCTAAAGGTAAAGATTTTGGCCTTAATCTTTCGCTGAAAAGTCGTTGGGATCTCAGCCGTCTCCCCGATGAATTACACAATCCCTTGAGCGATTTTTATCAGGGAAAAATCAGTTGGGACGGTGCTATGACTATGCTATTTACTGAGCAAGGTTATCAAATCCAAGCCAAAGTGACTTCGGATATGCTGGGGACGCAACTGTTACTCCCAGGATACTTTGCTAAACCCGAAAATGAACCACGACCTTTAGTCGCTGAGTTTGTTGGCGATCAAGATGATGCGACGCTTGATGTCAAGCTTGCCAGTCATGCCGAGTTTATCGGTGGTTTCGATGCCGATAAAGGTGCAAATTTTAGTTATTTTGACTTGTTATTGGGGCGTTTATTCGATGAGGATGAAGCCAGAAATACAGAACAAGGTCATATTCAAGTCGATCTCGGTAAGGCCAAATTAGCCGAATGGTTACCTGTGATTAATGCCTTTGTTGGTCAAGAGAAAATACCGAAAACGGGCATTTTAGTAGATGATATTCCCCATAAAAGTTTATTTCCCGCGGTGGCGAGTATCGATTCTCATATCGGTCGGCTCGATCTTTTAGGGCAACAACTGACGGAGCTTAGGCTTAATGCTAAGCCTAACGAGACGGGATGGCGTTTTAATACCGTTGCCAACGAATTTGACGGTTGGATCGATTTCTATCCAAATTGGAAAACTCAAGGTCTCAAAGTTGTGGCGAATAAATTTTATTTTTCACCTAAGGTAAAGTCGAACACGGATGCCGATTTTGCCAGTGATCAAGTGCTCACTAACTTACCGCCCGTGGCAGTGAATGTGGAAGATTTTCGTTTTTTCGATAAATCCTTTGGAAAGCTTGTTTTGCAGGCGAGCCCACAAGCGGCAGGATATAAGATTCAAACATTGTCTTTGACTACGCCCAATGTCAATTTGCAGGGCAGTGGCATTTGGCAGCAACAGGCTGGACAGAATAAAACTGATCTCAGTGTTGAGTTAAATGCCACTCAGTTTAGTTATCTATCTGCTCAATTGGGTATAGAGCCTGGCGTTAATGAAGCCCCCTTGAAGGTGAATGCGGACTTATCTTGGCAAGGTGCTCCCTATGCCTTCTCCCTCGAAACCTTAAATGGCAAGGTGAAATTCAACTTAGGCAAAGGCCACTTATCTCAGGTGAGTGACAAGGGCGCACGGATTTTCTCCCTGTTCAGTTTAGATTCTTTGGTGCGTAAACTGTCGCTGGATTTCACCGATGTCTTCGGTCAGGGCATGTATTTCAATTCTTTCAATGGCAATTTGCAGATTGATAATGGCGTGGTGAAAACTACAGACACTGAAATGGATGCCATCGCGGGTAATATGAAGGTGCGTGGCTATACGGATCTCACCACTGAAAGTTTGAATTACGATATCCGCTTTGTGCCGCAATTGGCCTCAAGTGTGCCAACTGTCGTATTGCTCAGTACCAGCGCTTGGACACTGGGTCTGGGGGCCTTTGCCCTGACAAAAGTGCTTGAGCCTGTGATTGAAGTGATTTCAGAAATTCGTTTTCGGGTGACTGGGACTATGGCAGAGCCTGTGGTCGAAGAGTTAGAGCGTAAGAGTAAAGAGATTGAAATTCCAGAATCTATTTTACCTGTGGTTGGCGTTGAGCGCCCAGCGGTGCCGACCGAAGCCGCGAGTCATAACGCCGATATCACTCAGCCGGTAGAGACTAAATCGACCGAGGCTCAATTAACAGAAGCTAAGCCAACTGAAACTAAGTTAACTGAAGCTCAGTCAACTGAAGTCAAACCAAGCAACGCTAAATCTGAACCACAGCTTCAAGCAACACAACCAGAAGCGATCGAGTCACAAGACGTTAAGCCTAAAGAGGTCAGATCTGAAGAATCAAAGTCAGAAGAGCTAATGCCAGCAACAGATCAAATTAAAGCGCCCGATTTAAAGCGGGAGCAACCTCAAGCGACGCCTTCGCCTGAAGCGCCGAACACGCCTGCCACACCAGAGAATCAGCCAGTAGTAGAACCGATTAAGCAAATTCAGGGAGAGCAGAATGCACATCAGCCTGTTGCAATGTCAGAGCAGTCGCGACGTCAGCGCCAATCTGCAGTTTATCGAATCGCAGCTTAACGAACTCAAACGGGATGCCGATGCGCCCCATTTAGTCGTGTTACCCGAATGTAGTTTATTGTTTGGTGGCCACGAAAGTCAGCAACTTGCCTATGCGGGCGATGTTCATCAGAGTCCGCTCAAATCGGCGTTAAGTGCACTGGCCGCCAAGTATCGGGTGTTTATGGTCGCGGGGACTATTCCGGCGTTGGCTGAGGATGGTCGTGTCTATAGCCGCAGTTATCTGTTTGATGATAAAGGTGATACTTTAGGGCATTACGATAAACTACACCTTTTTGATGTGGATGTTGCCGATGGTACAAAACAATATCGCGAGAGCGAAACCTTCTGCCCCGGTGATCACATTAGTGTTATCGATACACCTTTTGGCAAAATTGGCTTAACCATCTGTTATGATTTACGCTTTCCCGACTTGTTTAGGGCGATGCGCCTTGCGGGGGCTGAGATTATTACTGTCCCTTCTGCCTTCACCAAGGTGACGGGGGAAGCCCATTGGCAGGTATTGTTACAGGCAAGAGCGATTGAAACCCAATGCATTATTCTTGCAGCAGCTCAGTGGGGACAGCATAACGAAGGCAGTCGTGAAACCTGGGGGCAGAGCATGATAGTCGGTCCTTGGGGGAATATTTTGGCTGAACTCAAAACCGGTACGGGTTGGGTACAGGCTGAGGTCGACTTAACCGAACTGCACAGTATTCGCAGTAAAATGCCCGTCATGCAGCATAATCGTTTCCTTGAACCAAGCTTGAAATAATGTGCCAGTAGCCAGCAGACGAGTTGAAATGCTGAATTTGCGTTTGAGTCGATACGCAGCATTAACACATAGAATTAGTACACCGAATTTACACTCAGAATATCAAGATCCCTTGGGGTCAAAGAGAGCATAGATGCCATTTTTAGCACAAGTAGAGCAAAGTTTATTGAAGAATGGGTTAGCGTTAGATGGCCTGCAAACCTACCTAAACACCATACATCAGCACAAAATCGATTATTCCGATCTCTATTTTCAAGGTAGTCGCCACGAATCTTGGGTGCTGGAAGACGGCATCATCAAAGACGGTAGTTTCCATATTGAACGCGGTGTGGGCGTGCGGGCCATCAGCGGTGAGAAAACGGGTTTTGCCTATGCCGACGACATCACTCCTGCCGCCTTAAGCGCTGCAGTACAGGCTGCCCGTGGCATTGCTAGTGCGGGTGAGCAGACTCAGGTACAAGCCTTTAAACGTCAAAAAGCATTGGCGTTATACGACAGCTTAGATCCGATTGCGGCGATGGAAGAAGTCAAAAAAATCAACCTGCTGAAAGAAGCCGATGCTTTTATTCGCAGTCTAGATAGCCGGATTATTCAAGTGGTGGTTAGCCTTGCTGGTGTGCACGAAGAAATCCTCGTTGCTGCGAGTGATGGCACTCTTGCGGCTGATATCCGTCCTCTGGTGCGTTTTAACTGTAGCGTGATTTTGGAAGAAAACGGTAAACGGGAACGTGGCGGCGCCGGTGGTGGTGGTCGTCATGACTACGGTGTTTTAATGGCAAGCGATGACACAGGTTTACCTATGTGTTTCGCCTTTGCCCGCGAAGCCGTGCGTCAAGCGCAGGTCAATCTAAATGCCATCGATGCACCAGCGGGTGAAATGCCAGTGGTGTTAGGTAATGGCTGGCCCGGTGTATTGCTCCACGAAGCGGTTGGACATGGTTTAGAAGGCGACTTTAACCGTAAGGGCAGCAGTGCCTTTAGCGGCAAGGTTGGTCAGCAAGTTGCGTCTAAGTTAGTGACTGTGGTCGACGATGGCACCTTGCCTAATCGTCGAGGTTCACTGAGTATCGACGATGAAGGTGTACAAACCCAAAGAACGGTATTGATTGAAGACGGTATTTTAAAGGGTTACATCCAAGACAAACTCAATGCTCGCTTAATGGGTGTTGCGCCAACGGGTAACGGCCGCCGTGAATCCTACGCACATTTGCCTATGCCACGTATGACCAATACTTATATGACGGCCGGTGAGTCTGATCCCAGTGAGATTATCAAATCGGTGAAGAAAGGCATTTATGCCCCTAATTTTGGTGGTGGCCAAGTCGATATCACTTCGGGTAAGTTTGTGTTCTCAGCATCCGAAGCCTATTTGATTGAAAATGGTGAAGTTACTCAAGCCATTAAGGGGGCCACTTTAATCGGTAATGGCCCTGAGGCTATGAGCCAGATTTCTATGGTCGGTAACGATATGGCTTTAGATCAAGGTGTGGGCGTTTGTGGTAAAGATGGTCAAAGTGTGCCTGTGGGTGTGGGTCAACCGACCCTAAAACTCGATAAGCTTACCGTGGGCGGAACAGCATAAAACCTAGAACCTTACGCTTATGGGTTCTAGTCGCTGCCCACCATGAATGTTATCATTCGCAAAGGAAATTAGAGTAACTACTCTAGAGGTGTTAATGAAACTATCACGTGTGGTATGGCTGTGCCTATTATCATTGCCTTTGGCTGGCTATGCCCAGCCGATTAGCTTTACTGATGCTTGGCAGCAAGTGCTGAAGGTGAGCGACAAGTTGCAAGCGCAATCGCAGGAAGTTAACCGCGCTAAGGGTGAACAAGAGGCGGGCGAGAGCTTAAATTTGCCCTCATTAGACATTCGCGGTAACTATATTCATTTGGATAAACCGATTGAGTTTGATCTGAAAGAATTAAATTCTGTGATTTCTATCCCGCCATCGCTTGGGGGCATTATTGCGGGTATTCCGCCGCTGCCCTTAAGTGAACAAGATATTTTTAGCGCCAGCTTACAGGCAATGTGGCCGATTTATACGGGCGGACAGATCACTGCGGCTCAAGGTATACACGCGGCTATGGTGGCCGAGAAGCAACAAGAATTACAATTGGCTACTCGTGATTTATTTACCCTGCTGGTGGATAGATATTACGCTGTCGATGTGACGTTGGCATTGGTGAATACTCAGACCGATCTGGTTGGCTCGTTAGCTAAGCATGTTGATCATGCTTTAGCACTAGAGCGCGAAGGGCAAATTGCGAAGGTTGAGCGCCTCAATGCGCAGGTCGCCCTAGACAATGCTAAAGTCAATTTAGGCAGTGCTCGTCGGCAACACGAAATGGCAGTGATCGCGCTGGCTCGTATGCTACAGCAAAGTCAGGTGAGCACAAATTCTCCCTTATTTGTACTGCCACAGGCTCCTTCATTCGCTCAACTCAGCCAAATTACCCTGAGCCAACATCCGGCGCTCAAATTACTCGAAGCGAAAGAAACGCAAGCGAACGGTTTAATAGCGTTGGAAAAAGGTAAATACCATCCAACGGTTTTCCTCTTCGGTAACTACACCTTGTATGAAGAAGACACACTCTTGACGAGCATCACACCTGACTGGATGGTTGGGGTTGGGGTCAATGTGCCACTGATCAGCCGAGATGGTCGTAGTGGTAAGGTTGAAGCGGCGAAAAGTGCACTCTTACAAGCTCGTTATACCAAGGCACAAACTAAACAAGACTTGAGCCTGCTGGTGGATCAAAGCTATCGCCAATTATTACAGGCCGAGGAAGAAGTGACGGCGCTCGATACTTCGCTCGAACTTGCTATTGAAAACCTGCGCCTGCGTGACATCGCCTTTAATCAAGGGCTTTCAACCTCTATCGACAGAGTCGATGCGGAGCTGAAACTGAGCGCAGTGAAAACTCAGCAATTGGCTGCCCGTTATCGTTACGTGCAAGCCTATGCCAGATTAATGGCCATTAGTGGTCAACTAGATGAATTTATCGGTCGTACCATAGGCCGCACTCAAGAGCAGGAGACAAACAATGCGCGCTAACAGAATACTTGCCCTTGTGGCGTTGGTCGCATTAGGCCTTATCTTAGCCTATGGACTCAAGCTCGCTTATAGCCCGCAGCCGAGTTTGTTGCAGGGCCAGATTGAAGCCCGTGAGTACAATGTTTCGTCCAAGGTGCCAGGCAGAGTCGAGCAAGTGCTCGTGCGCCGCGGTGATAGTGTGGCCCAAGGGGATTTATTATTCGCGATTCGCAGTCCTGAGCTAGATGCAAAGTTAATGCAGGCCGAAGGTGGTCGTGATGCCGCTAAGGCGATGCAGCTTGAAGCCAACAACGGTGCTCGCAGCCAAGAAGTGATGGCAGCCAAGGAGCAATGGCTCAAGGCGCAGGCGGCGGCAACGCTCGCTAAAACCACCTATACCCGAGTCGAAAACTTATTTAACGAAGGTGTGGCGGCAAGACAAAAACGCGATGAAGCCTTTACCCAATGGCAAGCGGCAAAATACACAGAACAAGCTGCCTTAGCCATGTATCAAATGGCAGAAGAAGGCGCGCGGACGGAAACCAAAGTGGCTGCTGCAGGTAATGCCCGTAAGGCTGAAGGTGCAGTGAAAGAAGTTAGCGCCATTATGGAAGATAGCCAAATGCGCGCACCTAAATTGGGTGAGATCAGCGACGTGCTGTTACAGGCGGGTGAATTGGCACCCAGTGGTTTTCCGATTGTCAGTTTGATTGATATGCAGGATGCTTGGGCCGTGTTCCAAGTGCGAGAAGACCAACTTAAACGTTTCAAAAAAGGTCAAAAAATTCAATTAACGATTCCGGCACTCGGGCAGGATGTGGATTTTACTGTGTCCCATATCAGTGTGATGGGTGAGTTTGCCACTTGGCGTTCGACTGAAAGTGGCCATGATTTTGATATGCGAACCTTTGAAGTGGAATTGCGTCCAAACCAGCCGATTACCGATCTGCGTGTCGGCATGTCTGTGCTGCTGCGCAGTGAGTAAAAGTCGTGACTGAACGTACGCCTCACGCCAACGCGGCGGACAAGATTAAGGACGAATTACAGCCATCGAGCATAAGCTTTATGGCGTTGCTCACAGCGTTAGTTCGCCGTGAGCTGCGTGCCCTATGGCATGACCCTTGGCAGTTAGCGCTGATAAGTTATATTCCACTACTGGGGATTTTATGCTTATGGTGGTTATTCAGTGCAGGTCTGCCAAGGCAACTGCCCGTGGCGATTGTCGACCAAGATCATAGTCAATTGAGCCGCATGTTGACCCGTCAGCTTAAGGCAAACCCGGTTACCGATCCGCAAAGTTTTACCGACTTATCCTCGGCGATAAGCGCGATGCAACAGGCGAAAGTCTACGCTATTGTGGTTTTTCCCTATGATATGAAAAAGGATTTACTTACAGGCCATAAGCCTACAATTGATGTGCGCTACAACAGTCAATTTTTGCTGGTGGGTAAGTTACTCTCAAGCCAAATTCAGCTGAGTTTAGGCGACGGATTACAGCAAGTGGCGGGTTTAAAGCAGCTCGCAAATGGTACACCGAAATCCCAAGTCGCAGTGAATTTAAGCCCAGTCAAAAGCCAAACAACAGCCCTGTTTAACCGAAATAACAATTACATAGGTTTCTTAGTACCGCCAGTGCTGATTGCGCTGTGGCAGTTGTTATCTATGTTAGTGATGGCAAACAGTTTAAATCGAGAGCTGCATTTAGCGCCTACCACTCATGCCGATGGCATGTCGAATCTCTTAACTGAACATTTTTGGCCTAAGGTGTGGGCGAAAATGGTGCTGTTTACGCCGATATTGATGCTGCAGGGCGGCTTTATTTTAGCTTGGCTGTATTTGTATCTTGCTCTGCCGATGGCGGGGAGTTTAGCCCTATTATTGCTCGCGCAATTAGTCATGTTATTGGCAGTCTGGAGCTTAGTGTTATTAATATTTGTAGTGATGCGTGACAGTGCGCGGGTCATCAGCTTTTGTACCGCTTTATTTGCGCCAGCGTTTGCTTTTATGGGCATTACTTTTCCGACTCACGAAATGCCGCAATTAGCCCAGTGGTGGCGACTTATCATGCCATCGAGCCATTATATTGAGTCCCATGTTAGTATCGTGAGTTATGGCGCTACTTGGCCAAGTGTAGCTAGCCAAATCACCAGTTATTGGGGCTTTATCTGTCTGATACCTTTGATATATTTCCTGTCGCGTAAATTACTGCCTACCACAGTTAACACCAATGCTGCAGTGACGGTTTATGACTCGGACGCAGCTATATCTGCGAAGGGGCAATAGGATGAATTTATCCAATAGCGAACACGCAAACACACCACGTCAGCTCAGTCTGTGGCGACTGATCCTCACTGAGTTTAAGGCCATTATTAGCGATAAAGCGATCGCTGTGACCTTATTTGGCGGTGTACTGTTTTATTCGGTTTTGTATCCTTTGCCCTATCTGAATCAAGTGCCGACCGAGCAACAACTGATCGTGGTGGACTTAGATCATTCTTCCCTAAGCCGTCAATTGATCCGTCATGCCGATGCCAGCGCAAAAATTCAAGTCATAGGCCAAGTTGGTTCGATTACCGAGGCGAAGCGTTTTATTGAGACGCGTAAGGCCCACGGCTTACTTGTGATCCCTGAAGGATTCCGCCGCGATTTATTGCTCGGTAAAGGTGTGACGCTAAGCTATGGCGGTGATGCTAGTTACTTTTTGATTTATTCCGCGGTTGTTGAAGGCTTAGTTAGCGCTGGAATGGATGCGGGTAAACAAGTGCAATTGATTGGCATGCTTGCTCAAGGACAAAATCCTAAGCAGGCCCAAGAGAGTTTAAACTCGCTTCATCTTAACAGTGTGCCAGCCTTTAACCAGAGCCTAGGTTATACGCCCTATGTAGTACCTGGACTGTTCTTGCTGATTTTGCACCAAACCTTACTCATAGGTACTGGCATTTTAGGGGCTGGGCAATGGCGGCATAAAGGGTATTGGCAGCAGGTGTCACCGGTGCAATTAGTCTGTGGTCGTATTCTTGCTTTCATGTTGATTTATATCTTCTTTACCAGCTTTTATGTGGGCTATTGTTATCACTGGTATAACGTGAGTATTCAAGCGAGCCTTGGTTTAGTTGCGCTGTGGTTATTGCCGTTTTTACTGGCTACCGCCGCCGTAGGTGTTGCCATGAGCACCTTGTTCACCCGCCGCGATTTACCCACCCAAGTGCTACTGCTGATCTCTATGCCTATTTTATTTGTGTCAGGTTTTGTGTGGCCGATAGCGTTGATCCCAGAACCTTTAGTACTCGGCTCACAGTTTATTCCCGCGGTACCCGCGATTATGGGCATGCTAGAACTCAATCAAATGGGCGCAAGTTGGGCGAGTGTGATACCAAAATGGCTGCAACTATGGGGCTTATTTGCGGTCTTTTTCGGCCTAGCGATGTTGGGGATTAAGCGCAGAGTGAGATTGTTGGCTGAAGCTAATTAGCTTTGATGGACTCGCGGGACAGAGTATCTCGCGAGTGTTTACTGGGCTTGAACTTTACAGGGGCTGTTTAGGTACTTCTGTAATTAATCTTTAGAAGTAAAGACTTTCTACAATTTTACCATCGACGAGCATATCGCACTTATCGCCTGAGCTCGACTTAGTCGCTTGAATGACGCCGGCAATCGCGCCAAATGCGCCACCTTGGCTGCTGAGCACTGAACCGAAATAGCATTGGCTAGAAATTTTGAAATCCTTGTATTTACCGCTCAAATTTTGAGTCGGAGTATAAGGCGGGAAAGTGCCTTTCATAACAGAATCGCCATTCACTGAGAGTGAAATGTTTTTGCGTTCTGTATCAAAACTGCCACCAAAAACTAAGTTAACACCCTCGATTTCAACGGTTTTTTCTTGAGCGATAATAGGTGGTTTTGCGGCGCAGGCGGCGAGAAAACAGCTGCCAATGGTCAGAGAGACTAAAGTAATTTTACGCATTTCATCTTCCTTTTGATGCGATAAAACAAATGAAGCGGTTGCTTCGCAAATTAAACTGCCCCTGTTTAATTTTTGCCGGAAGATTATATCTATATCTGCCTTATTTCCAATAACAAATTTAAAACAAGTGAAAAAATTATTCAGTATTGAGCTTGTCCTTCGGCATGTCATCAGCCTTACTGTCATATTCTAGTAGCGTGTCTTAGTGTTCAAACTGCTTTAAGCCATCTTTATCCTTGTCTATTCTATTCCGTTAATTTAACGCTCATCGTGCAGATAGCCATCAAACGGCCCTTATTGGGTTGTCTTCTTGTTGGTTTTGGGGGAGAATGCGCGCCGAAAAAATAACCGAGATACTCAGTATCTCGGTTATTTTTTATTTATGGCGTATGTGTTTTAAAACAATTGAGGCCGGTAAACATCCGGAAATGATATGAGGTTCAGTTGAACCTATTTTACTGAGGAAAGACCAATGGGGCTGTTGTGTACCGGATTGTCGGTAGTTGTTGTAAATCAAGTCGTTGCGTTAGCCATTAAACCGAGAGTGCAGACGGTTAGCCGCAAGCAAAAACTAATTGCAGATGCGTGCTTAGGTGTTCAACCCTGTACAATGGGGGTGTGCTGATGAGCCAACAAAATCCGGGTTTGAAGCAGACCCTCAACTTATGGCAAGTGGTGGTGATGGGGCTTGCTTATCTCACGCCGATGGCCGTTTTTGATACCTTTGGTATTGTTTCCGAGATCACCTCTGGCCATGTGGCTACGTCTTATCTATTCGCATTGGCGGGGATTTTATTTACCGCGTTTAGTTACGGTCATTTGGTACGTAAATATCCCTATGCGGGTTCAGCCTACACTTATGCTCAAAAAACCTTTAGCCCGAATGTTGGTTTTATGGTGGGTTGGTCATCGCTGCTGGACTATATGTTTATGCCAATGATCAATATGTTGCTCGCAAAAATCTATTTAACCGCCATGTTTCCCAGCGTCGAACCTTGGATCTTTATTTTCGCTCTTGTGACCATAATGACCTTGCTTAATCTCAAGGGGATTGATCTCGTCGCGAACTTTAATGGGGTGATAGTGTTTGCACAGATCGCTATTATTGTGGTGTTCATTGGTCTAATGGCCTATAGCATTTCCCTCGGTGAAGGCGAAGGTGTCGTTGCGAGTGTGCGACCATTTTATGCCGATAATATGGCGATGGCGCCATTATTCACAGGGGCGACGATTCTGTGTTTCTCCTTCCTCGGCTTTGACGGGTTAAGTTCACTGACTGAAGAAACTAAAGATGCTCAACGTGTTATTCCTCGCGCGATTGTGTTGACGGCTTTACTCGGTGGCGTGATTTTTGTTGGCGTGTCTTATTTTTTGCAGCTCTATTTCCCCGATATTTCCCGCTTTCAACAGCTTGATGCGGTATTGCCTGAAATTGCACTCTATGTGGGTGGTAATCTATTCCAGTCCATCGTATTAGTCGCGACCACTGTTGCTGTATTGGCATCCGGTATGGCTGCCCATGCTGGGGTTGCACGGATTTTATATGTGATGGGGCGGGATAATATGTTGCCACGTAAAGGGTTTGCTTATATCCATCCTAGATGGCGAACCCCTGCATTTAATGTCTTGTTGGTGGGTGCGCTTGCGCTGTCTGCCGTTTCATTTGATTTGGAAATGGCGCTAGCCTTAGTGAATTTTGGCGCTTTAGTCGCTTTTACCTTCGTAAACTTAGCCGTGATTGTGCAGTTTTACCTAAGGGATCGACGTAATAAATCTTTTAGAGACCACTTACAATACTTAGTCTTGCCATTGTGTGGCGCGGGTACTATTGGTGTACTTTGGGTGAACTTAGAACCACAATCATTAGAGCTGGGGCTCATTTGGGCGGCAGTGGGAGCGATGTATTTGGCTTTACGGAGTTTCCGTTTACGCCGTGCAGTAGAGCTATAAAATTAGTGAGTGTCATGGCTCATAGATGCACAGCTATAACTAAAGATGTGTAGTAGATCTAGGGCTGTGGGTTGTAATTCTCGAATAAAATCCTCCAATAAAAAGACCCGCATTCGCGTAATGCCGTTCACTTAAGAGTGAACGGCATTTTTCTTTGGTCTAACCGGGAACTTGTTTTTGCTCATTTTAAGAACTCGTGGATATGCCCTTTCCCGTTTACCATCCAGCTTAAATTGCCGTGCATTTCGTTCTATATCCAATACGTCTCTCGGGACATTCCCCGGTGTTTGTGATGACAGTTGTGTCAACTTGAAGATGATATAACTCGCCGCATCTCGAAAACTCAGTTGATTGGGGTGGACCGATGGCAAGCTTTTAGCCATCAGCAACATCTTATATCTAATGAGATTATAGGCCAGTAGCACGCCCCATAACTCTTGAGTCACCAGCTCCGGTAGTTGACTACGGAGCGTAAAACGGCTCTCCAGTAGATGTTGCTTCATCTCTCTGTAGCCCAGTTCTATTTCCCATCGATGGGCATATAAGTCGACGATGTCTTCGCTGGGGTAACGCATCGGGTCTGTCAACGAGGTCAAAATGGCGACTGGCTTACCTTTCACTGTCTTAGTCAATAAACGCGCTTCAAGAGTTTCAGGCAGCTGCGGCCATTTCTTTCTGGCCTGAGGTGTAGTGGTGAGTTTCACCCACTGATCATGCTTTCCTAGCGTTCGCACCACCTCATATTGAGTGCCTTTCTTCAATGGCAACAACCAGTGGCTATCAGGTTGCGCTTGCTGCCAAGCGTGTAACAGGCCGAGCGAGTAAAATCCTCGGTCAAATAGGGTTAGGCTGTAATTGGGAATGCTAGGAATGAGCTGGGATGCTAAGTTCATTTCATTTTCGGCAACCGAATCAAAGGCGCTGTTGACCAACAAATGGCTGCTTAATTCCATCAAGCAAACCATGCGAATTTGCGGATAAGCAGCTTCGCCTGAAGCGTTTGCGGTACGCGCAAAGGCGGCTTGATTTTGGACACTATCGGGTGTCCGCCACACTACACCGTCAACACCATACAAGTTAAGGCCGCACCAATGAGGATGTTCAGCTCTCGCGTGCCAGGTATTGGCGCTGCGACTAAATACTTCTCTAATAACCTCACTGCCCAATCGTTTACGCGCCTGAGTCACGGCGCTGCGTGCAACATAATCAATCTCTTGCGGCAAAACAATGTCGAGTTTGTTGATGAGTGACCGAACAGATTCCCCTCGGAACAAAGCCATTCCGATAACGGCCCAAATCATCGCGTCCATCGGCAATTTACGCCGTCTTAACGTCGCAACGCCCTGAGAGTCTAGGCAAGATTGAATTAACTCAGGTTCTAACACATCTGCTAAGCAGGTGAATTCGGTTAGGCGGGTAATATGAGTACGGGCGAGTGCTTCTGAGAGTTGCATAAAAAAATCCGATGACATGAGGTCATCGGATTTTGATCTTTTCAGCGAGATCGTCAAGCGATCTGTCTTAACTGATCGGCATTACGCATTCGCGGGTCTTTTCAGTTTGCTTAATTGAGTTTTAAAGCGCTGGTACTGTGAAACCTAAGCCATCAGTGACCACATTTTTAGGGGTCGTGACTTTCACCGATACGCTGGTGTTGGCCGATGCCGTAAATTTCAGTGGTGAACCTAGACTGCCTTTCGCATACACAGTATTGGGAACCTCGAAGGTTTTAGGGGTTCCAGCACAATCCACGCAAAGTTCGATACTTGTCTGAGCTGGCATGATTTGATTCGCACTGTCGTGGACAAATACTACAAATTCAGAACTAGCACCAACGGCCACAGGTTTGATGTCATTCACACTCGGCAATAACACACCGTCTTGCATCACACTGATATAAGCCTGTGAGCCTGACATGCTCATTACTAAGGCTTTGCGGATATAGGTTTTATTGGCTTGGCCTTTGCCGCAGAGTGCGCTTTCGCATTGTGGACCGTTAAATTTACCATCGGCAAAACTATATTCTTTTGCTTGAGTATTCCAAAATGGTTCGGCTGAATTCCTAATGCCATCTTCATTGTCATCCCTAAACGCATCACCTAGATCACTAAAACCACTAGGAAGATAGGCTTCGATGTCCATACCATTGCCTGTGCATTTTTTCGCAACGCCTGAATTCGTTAAACAAGCCAAGTCAGGCACAGGCGTGCCATTGATGTCTTTACTAACATCAGCATCATCAAAGATGTTATTGCCATTGGTATCGAAGAAGGTTTCGTGACCTAAGGCATAAGCAAGAATCGTGATGCGGTGATCGGGTACTCGTGCCGTTTGTGAAGTCCAAACAACGCTACAAGTCCCATTTTTAGTTAAACATGATGTTGGGATCTGGCCACCTTCTGTCGTGAAGTTGACAGCAGTATCATCGGGCGCTGGATTGCCAAAACTATCGGAGGCTCGAATGGTGATCGTTGCGGTTTCACCATTAAAGTCACCCGCTTCTGGATTGAATACTGTCGTTGATAGACTAAATCCAAGTTGTTGAGGTAGACCAGTATTCACGGTTAACTGTTCAGATTGGCTAGTGATGACTTCTTTAGTATCAGTATCAACAGCAGTGGCGACCACGCGCACAGGCGTGGGTACTGTGCCGGATAATACGCGCACACTGGCGATACCTTGGGAGTTAGTCAGGCTTTGCGCATTCGCAGTGCCATTGGCAAAACTTAAACCACCGACAACCGTATCTAAGGTAAAGCTGACATTCTGTTGCGCTGCGGGTTGGCCATTGGCGCTGGTGACTTTGAAGCTGACTAAAGAGGATTCGCTTGAACCCGTACCGCCCGCACCTTTAATGCGAATTTGTGCCGGCTCTGCCGACTCAAAACTTAAGCTGGCAAGCGTTTGGCGTTGTAGAGTAAATGGGAAATTCGCCGTTAACGTCTGATTGCCCGCTACTGTCGTGGCGACGATTTGGTCGCTACGTTCACTGTTGCCACTGCAACTTGTGTCTTGGAAGGTCGAGCCCGCATTACCCGATAAGGTTGTAACTGGGGTATCGAGTGTGGCGCTATTGTTTGTGGTGCAATCTGAGCTAAAGCTGATGGAAGAGGGTGTTTGTACTCGCGTAACCGTGCCGTCATTGGCCTCTAATACTAAACTTGCACTTACACCAAAACTACCGCCTGCACTGATTTTATATTTGCCATTGGCATCGGCGGTTAAGGTGCTCGCCAATTGACCTTCGGTAAAGACTGCACCATTGAATGAGCCGATTTTCAGCGTGCCTTCTTGATTGACGGCATCTTTACTCAAGACTTCATACAAACTGCTGGTTTGCAGCAATTGACCTTGATAGTCCACAGTGACCGTTAAGGCATTTGCCCCTAATTCAGTTGCACTTGGCGTATAGGGGACCTGCGCAATACCTTGAGTGTTGGTCAACGCACTGGCAGGATTGAGCGCCGCTGAACCTGCAGTAAAGGTGACTTTAGCGCCTTCGATACCTTTGCTTTCGCTATCGAGCAATATGGCTTGTAATTGCACCGCCTCATCGACTTTAAAGCGAGTGACTAAGGCTGAGCTGCTTAAAATACTGGCGCTGAGTTTAGGTGCAGCAGGAGAAGTACCATCGCTAGCACTTAAAAACTCAAAATTGCGGGTAGCTGTTAGCGCCGTTGTGGAATCATTTGGGGTTGTCGTTGCAGTAATTATCCCTGCATTGACAAGTAAATCAGGATTACTAACGATAATAATGGCTTCACCGTTACTGTCTGTTAGTTTGCTATTAGGTGTTAATACACCAAGGTCTGTCGTAAAATCGACTTTCTGATTGCTCACTGTAGCTGAGCCTTTCTTTAACTTCGCGACTGCGCAAAAGCCTGTGTCTTTAGGAAAACTTTGGAGTGAAGTAACACTGCCGCATTCAGAACCCGATAAGGTCTTAAAGTCGATAGACAGTTTATAGATACCGTCAGTGGCATCTGTGCCACCGTTATCTTCGTCCGCAGGGCCGTTACAGGCCCCGAGTCCAAATAGTCCAATAAAAAGCAAAGCTAGGCTACATAACGTTTTGCTAAGTCGCATAAGCAACATCCTTGTGGGGCTGAAGTTAATTAGTCTTGGATTTCGCTGCGTAGATATTTAAACAGCTCTTTAGATGATTTTGATTCTGGGCTTTTGGCTAGTTCTTTGGTGGCTTGACGCACCAAAGTACGCAGTTTTTGTCTGTCTAATTGCGGATAATGCTCGACGACAGTTTGAATCTCATCATCACCTTGGGTGAGTAAGCGTTCACGCATTTTTTCGAACATTTGTAACTTAGCGGTCTCGTTGTTGTTTTTATTCAACACGATAGCGAGTGAAGCCTTGATTGGCTCAATATCAAAATTACGCATCAATTTGCCGATATACTGCATGTGGCGACGATACGCCTCAGTATTGACCTTGATTTTGCGTGTTTGCAGGATAGCGTCGTACAAAAACTCATCCAGCTCGATTTTATCTAGCTGAGTCTTGCTCAGTGAAACAAGCTCCATACCGACTTTTTGCACGGCTTCGCTATCACGCTTGTCCGTTGTTTTGCTGCTGACATAATCTTCATCTATGTCGTAGGGCTGTTTAAAATGTTCTGAATCACCAACAATCTTCATATAGATAAAACCTCAAGTAATTTACTGGCTAATAATAACATCTCTAGCCAAAAATCGCCTAGGTGAATGTGCTTAGGATGCGCTCTTAAGCCTAAGTCCGCCGCGAATAATTAATGTGAATGGGATTTGTGTTTGTTATGCTACGGCCATTGCCGACAACGAAAGAGTAGCTTTGTGTCTTTGAACAGAATCGATAGTGAATTGGGCGCGCTGAAAGATGCGGTGGCCGTGGCGCTGGAATATGCCAACAAATTAGGAACGAACGCTGCCGAAGTGGCGATCAGTAAACAACAAGGTTTGTCGGTTTCTACCCGTTTAAAAGAAGTTGAAACCGTTGAATTTAATAAAGATGGTGCTTTAGGAATTACGGTTTACCGCGATGGTTGCAAGGGCAGTTCATCGACGTCGGATTTAAGTCCAGAGGCCATTGCCTTAGCGGTGAAAGCGGCCGACGATATCGCCCGTTATACTTCTCCGGATCCATTCAGTGGTCTTGCCGATAAAGCCTTGATGGCAAATCAGATCCGCGATCTTCAACTGTATTATCCACAAGATATTTCCCCCGATGAGTTAGCGCAACTAGCGATCCGCGCCGAAACTGCGGCGCTCGATGCCGATCCACGTATCAATAATTCCGACGGCGCCAGTGCCAATGCTCACACTGCGGTTAAAGTGTATGGCAACAGCCACGGTTTCTTAAACGGGTATTGCAGCTCGCGTTATAGCTTGAGTTGCAGCGTGATCGGTGAAGATAGCGAAGGCAATATGCAACGGGATTACTATTACACTATCGCCCGTAAATTCAGCGAGATGCTTGCACCTGAAACGGTAGGTTTAAAGACCGCCGAGAAGACAGTAAGCCGCCTCGGTGCGCGCAAGATCGCTACGACGCGTTTACCCATTTTATTAGCGCCCGATATCGCCACAGGGTTAATCGGCCACTTTATCGGAGCGATCAGCGGTGGCAGTTTATACCGTAAATCCAGTTTCTTATTGGATTCGATCAACACCCAAATCTTCCCCGATTGGTTCAATATCGAAGAGCAGCCACATTTACTGGGTGCTCTAGCGAGTGCGAACTACGACAGTGAAGGCGTGGCGACCCAAGACAGACGCATTATTGACCGCGGCATGTTAGAAACCTATTTACTGACCAGCTACTCGGCGCGCAAGTTAGGCTTAACCAACACGGGCCATGCGGGCGGTATTTATAACTGGACGCTCGGCCACACAGGCCAAACCTTCGACGAATTGGTGAAAGACATGGGCACAGGTTTGATTGTGACCGAAGTCATGGGCCAAGGCGTGAACATGGTAACGGGCGATTATTCCCGTGGTGCGGCGGGTTTTTACGTTGAAAACGGTGAGATCCAATATCCAGTGGAAGAGATCACTATCGCGGGTAACTTAAAAGAGATGTTCCGTGGCGTGCAAGCCGTGAGTAAGGATTTTGATCTGCGCTCATCGATTCGTACCGGCGGTATCTTGTTATCTGAAATGAAGATTGCGGGTAACTAATCCATAGTGTCACTCGTTCAGCCGTGCTGCATAGTGCGCTTAAGTCGTCTCAGTGTTTTAGTGCCAGTGCTTTAGTATTAGTGGCATGAATGTGGTTTGAGCATAAAAAAGGGCAAGCGATTAATCACTTAATCTGCTTGCCCTTTTTGTTTAACGTTTGGATTAGAGCTGCTCGACCTAAAAAGCCGTGCTGTTAAAAACCATGTGGTTAAAAACTATGTTGTTAAAAACAGTGCCTTTAAAATCAGTCGTTAAAATGCATAGCTTGCGCTGAGTTCGAACGAGCGACCTGCACCGGCAATCTGGTTAAAGCCATTGGTATTATCGGCCTTAAATTCCGCCACACTCACGCCGCCCAGTGGCAGCTCATAGTAGCTGTCGAACAGGTTATTCACGGCGAAGGTAACAGTCAGATCCTGCCACTTCATGCTGCTGTTCAAATTGAGCAAGGAGTAGCTGTCGGTTTCATTTTCAAGGCGGCGGTCATCTACGCGATCTTTGGTCGCAACCCATTGCCATGAAAGACTGTTTTCCCACTGACCTAACTGATGTTGCAGTGCCAGCTCAGTTTGCAACGGCTTGATTTGATATAAAGGTTCATCACCTTCATCTCGCTCGCCACGGGTTACATTCACTTTGCCTAACACTTGCCATTTACCTGTGCTGGTTTCGGCAAACTGATAGAGCGCATTAAAACGTGCGCCATAGAGATTGGCATCTAAGTTAGTGAATTGGAGAATATTGCGTTTGCCATCAGGTGAGCTAGTGCGATTGAAGCTACCAATGACTTCGGCATCGACATAGTCAGTCACAGCTGTGTACCAAGCTGTGGTCGAGACTTGCCAGCTATCATCGTTATATTTGTAGGCTGCGCTCAGGGTATGGGCGGTTTCTGGTTTAAGATCCGGATTACCCACATAACCATTACCATCACCATACCAACCTATCATAGTGGTCGCCATAGTGCCGCGGCCCCAGCTGTAACGTTCGTATAGATTCGGAGCACGATTCTTGCGGGCTAAACCAAACTCAAGTTGTTGATTGGTCGATAATTGATAGCGCGCCAGCAAGGTGGCATCGATCAGATTATCATCACGTTTTCTGTCCATCGCATTAAAGGCTTTTGCCGCTTCTGCGTCGACATTGGGCATGCCCATCATAGGCATGTTGCTATAGGCTTGGACTTCACCGGTATTGGTGGTGACATACTCAAAGCGAACACCCGCCGATAACCACCAGCTTTGACTTAAATCTTGCTGCCATTCGCCATAAACGGCGGCGCGTTTTCGCTGGCCATCGTTGATGTTGATGTAGTCATTGGGCGCCATCATAGTGCCAGGCACCGCAGGCCAAACATCGTCGAGCCGGTAGCTATAGTATTCTTGGCCGACCAGTAAGGTGCTGTCATCACCCATTGGCAAGCGCCAGTGTAGTTGATAGCTGTAGTCATCACCTTCAGTGTTCATTGGCATCTTGCCGGTTTTTTCTGGGGTGAAAAAGCCCATCTCGTGTTTCACGCCGTGCCAGTTTACTTGGGCACTGAATTCACCGTCATCGTCGAGTTTGAGTTGATAACGGGCGAGGGCACCGTAACTCTTGTTATCCGTCATATCCATGTATTGGTTAGCAAAACCTTGGAATGGAATATTTTGGTGGGTCAATTTGATGGCAACTTCTTGAGTCTCATCGCGCCATGCGGCGGTCAGTGCATGGTTTTGTGCGCGGTATAGAGTATCTATGACTTTATCGCCATTGCCATCTTTATAGCTGTTGGCATCTTCATAGGCGCCTTGATAGCTAAGGCTGACATTTTTGCTGGCGACTGTGGCGTTGGTGCCGAGTAATAAGGTGTCACTCACACTGCGATATCCAGTTGAAATATCGCCACTATTCCACTTGATAGCCTCGCTTTCACCAAATTTAGGGTTAAGGCTGCTAACCTTAATCACGCCCGCAATATTGTCTCCACCGGCACTGACTGGCGATACGCCCGCAATGACTTCGGCTGCGGTGATTTGATTGGCGGAGATATAGGACAGCGGTGGATTCATTTGGTTTGCGCAGGACGCGGTAATGTCTGCGCCATCAACCAGCACTTTGATGCGATCGCCCATCATGCCATTGAGGATAGGTAGGGCCGATACGCCGCCCGCTTCGGAGAAATCGACTCCTTGCCCTTTCAGTAGATTTTCAGCCGAGCCTAAGGCATTACGGTTTTCGGTCTGTTGGCCATGGACCTCTAAGCGTTCAATATTGGCTAATTCGCTGTCGTCAGCCATGGCCTGTGGCGCTAGCGATAAGCCCATGGCGATTGCGAGGGATGAGGAAATTACTGAAGTTTTAAACGGGTGAGATAAATACGCAGAATTTGCAGCCATCTTATTGTCTTCCATTCACTTGGATTAATTGCGCTGCATTATAAAGAGCATCTCAGTGTGGCAGGTGCGGCATATTGTCGCAGAGGGTAACAAAGCGAGTTAAAACATCAGAATATGGCTTGAGCAGAAGACAAGTTTTCCACTTTTTAATCAGTTAGGCATGATTCTCTTAGCTCTTTATTGGTACCTCAATTGATAAGAGGTCCAATAGAACTCTGCGTTAGCGGTACTTTTGTGATTTAAGCTAACCCAAATGAGGCATTTTAATTTCTGGGATTTAAGCTAGCCAAAATACTTGCTATACAAGCGCTGAGTTTCACCTTGGGAATCCATAGCGGCGAGTGCTTTGGCAAATTCAAAGACTTTAGAATCTGGTGTTAACACTGTGGGACTGTTATCTGGGCTGATGGGGATATCGGCGCGATAGTTGGGGTTGTGTCTACCGCGGTAGTGGCGGCTTTTTTTCGAGAAACCGAGGTACATTTCCTGCGGTAATTCGCTGTAGTGATAGTGGAGTTTAAACTGGCTTTGGTCACGATTTTTAAGGTAATAATGCAAAGTGGTTTGATCATAAATAAAAAAGTCCCCTTGGTTTGAAAGCAAATAATCCAAGGCTTTAGGGACGGTTAACTCAGGCGGTTTACGTACCTTGATTTTGTCGGGTAAGCCGCCAAAGTCGTAACTGCCTGGGGCGATTAAGAGGGTCATCTCATTATGGGCTAACTGTTCAATGGAGCGAATATCGGCGGCGCCAGCACGGCTAATGCCAATCGCACGTTGTGAAAGTCCATTGGGGATAAAATGCGCGTATTGAGCCCGCTCTTCGGTGAAATTAAGGCCGGGATAAAAATCGATATTGCCGAGTTTGAGATCCCGCAGAATACGTAATTTAGGTGCGCGCACCACATTGAGTTTGCAGCCAATCTTGTCCGCCGCCGCTTGATAGAGTTCGTGATAAAATCCCGTGTTATTGGACTCGTCTCCGATAAAGGGTAAGCGTTCGCTGGTGCGATACCCCATGGTCATCACGCAGGAATCTGAACTGGAAAAAGCACTGGCAAGCGGGGCTTGAAGCGTTATCAGTAAAAGCAGTGCACCGAGCCAAGATTGAGCGACTAACACGGATGTCAAATTGATCTCCTTATCTGTCGATTACAAAGTGTAACCTGAGTGCCAATAAAGGTTATGGCAAAATCCACTCACTAAACCTATTAATAAAATCTTATTGATTATTAAGCTAATATATTATTTTTGTTTGAATAATCTATCATACTTTCCTACTAGTCAAAGTCATTTTTTATGTTGGAGTGCACAAACTCTGTACATCTGATTTGATTGCGTTATAGTTTGCGCTGTTAGGCTATGGGCTTAACTTTCATTAAGCAGTGAGGCATAAAATGACTAAGCAAAAACCGCAAAATATGCCCTTAGAACACGAAAGTGGTCGAGGCACCATTACCGATAACGCACTCAAAGCGTTAGTGACGAGTCCCTTGTTTAGGACCCGCACCGAGAAAGCGAAAAAGGGCAAAGGGTCATACGACCGTAAGGCACAAAACCGAAAGGGGCATCAGCACAAGGGCGATGCCCCTTTTGACTTTCTAGGTCTGCGCTTTTTTTAATCTGCTTTAGTTCGCTGTTTTAGTCTGCTGTGTTAGTGCCTTGTTAATCCTGCCAATTCATGCTCTTCCGCCTGCCTTTACGCCAATCTTTACGCTTAAATCAGCCTTATTATTGATACTCCTTGTTGGAGGTTAATTGTACTTTCGCCCTGAGCGAGTATGGTGAACGCTTAGAGCGTTTTAGCGAAGGAGATGCACATGGCACAGCAATATCGAGTTGAACACGACACTATGGGTGAGGTGAAAGTCCCCGCCGATTGTTATTGGGGCGCACAAACCGAGCGTTCGCGGCAGCACTTTCGTATTGGTGCTGAGGCATCTATGCCTGTCGAAGTGATCCACGCTTTTGGCTATTTAAAGAAAGCCGCCGCCATTACCAATCAACAGCTTGGCGTCTTGCACCAAGATAAAGCTCAACTGATTGCCCAAGTGTGCGATGAGCTGATTGCAGGCGAACTCGATGCGCAATTTCCTTTAGTGATTTGGCAAACGGGCTCGGGCACGCAAACCAATATGAACGTCAATGAGGTGATTGCCTATCGCGGCCATGTGCTCTCAGGTGGGCAACTTATCGATGCGGTTAAATGCTTGCACCCCAATGATGATGTTAACCGCTCGCAATCCTCCAACGATACTTTCCCCACCGCCATGCACATTGCCGCCTATCGCCAAGCGGTTGAGCTCGTTTTGCCCTGCATGAGGTTATTGCAGCAGAGCTTGCAGGATAAGGCCGAGGAGTTTGCGCAAATTGTTAAAATCGGTCGCACGCATTTTATGGATGCAACACCGTTAACGTTAGGCCAAGAGTTTTCGGGTTATGCCGCGCAGTTAAGTCATGCCATCGAAGGCATTGAGCACAGTCTCAAGCGGGTGGCCGAGTTAGCCTTAGGTGCGACCGCCGTCGGCACTGGGCTGAATACACACAAGGATTACGCCGTTAAGGTGGCGGACAATATCGCAAAACTCACGGGTTTGCCCTTTGTGACGGCGCCGAATAAGTTTGCAGCCCTTGCTGCCCACGATGAATTAGTCGCCCTGTCGGCGGCCTATAAAGTGGCGGCGGTCAGTTTAATGAAGATCGCAAATGATATTAGGATGTTAGGTTCTGGCCCGCGTTGTGGTATTGGTGAGTTATTACTGCCTGAAAATGAACCGGGTTCGTCGATTATGCCGGGCAAAGTGAACCCGACTCAGGTCGAGGCTATGACTATGGTGTGTGCGCAAATCATGGGTAATGATGTCGCCGTTGGGATTGGCGGCAGCAATGGTCAGTTTGAGCTCAATGTATTTAAGCCGATGATTATCGCTAATGTGCTGCAATCGGGGCGCTTATTGGGGAATGCCTGCCAGTCGTTTAATGACCATTGCGTAGTCGGCATAGTGGCGAATGAGCCACAAATCGCGCTGCATGTGGAGAACTCACTCATGTTAGTGACAGCGCTAAATCAACATATCGGTTATGAAAAGGCCGCTAAGATAGCCAAAAAAGCCCATAGCGAGCATAAGACACTGCGCCAAGCGGCATTAGAACTTGAGTTTGTGACAGCAGAAGAGTTCGAGCTGTGGGTCGATGCCAATAAGATGTTGGGACCCGATGCTTAATGCTTAATTCAAAACGTCTCATCCTAGCTGCTGATAAATCAGCGAAATTGAGGCTGGCAATGAATCAATATCGTGGGCCAAGACAGTGTGAAGAAACAGTGGAGTAAGGATGCTGAAGCATTCGCAGTGTTAATGCTTACGAAATGATAAAAAACAAAAAGCGAACCAGAGGTTCGCTTTTTGAGTCATAGCCTGTCCTATATCAGAACAGCTTAGTCTTGGGTGTCAGCGTCGACTACTTCGGCCCACAGATCGTGTTCATCTGAATGGGTGATGCGGGCACGAACCAACATACCAGGTTCCAGCTCAGTTTCACCATTGATAAACACCATGCCGTCGATTTCAGGTGCATCGGCGAAGCTGCGGCCAATGGCGCCTTCTTCGTCTACATCGTCAATCAGAATATCTAAAGTACGGCCAACGAAACGGGCTAAACGCTCGGCGCTGATCTCGGCTTGGAGTTCCATAAATCTGTGGTATCTGTCTTCTTTAACCTCTTCGCTGATAAGCTCAGCGATAGTGTTGGCGACAGCGCCATCGACTTCAGAATATTTAAAGCAACCTACGCGGTCGAGACGAGCTTCTTTTAAGAAATCGAGCAGGATTTGGAAATCCTCTTCGGTTTCACCTGGGAAGCCAACGATGAAGGTTGAGCGGATCACTAGATCTGGGCAGATTTCACGCCAGCGTTGAATTGCTTCTAACTGACGGTCAACACGGCCTGGACGCTTCATCATCTTCAGGATGCGCGGGCTTGCATGCTGCATTGGAATATCCAAATACGGCAGGATTAAACCTTCCGCCATTAGCGGGATTAAATCGTCAACCCATGGGTAGGGATAGATATAATGCAGACGCACCCAAGCGCCCATTTTACCCAGTTGGCGCGCTAGGCTAGTAATGTCTTGCTTGACTGGCATACCGTTCCAAAAATCGGTACGACCGCCTTTGTCTTTGCCGTAGGCCGAGGTGTCTTGGCTCACAACTAGAATTTCTTGTACGCCTGATTCCACTAAACGCTTAGCTTCATCTAAGATGCTGCCCGCTGGGCGGCTGTCGAGATCGCCACGTAGCGAAGGGATAATGCAGAAAGTACAACGGTTGTCGCAACCTTCTGAAATCTTTAAATAAGCGTAATGCTTAGGCGTTAACTTAACCCCAGTTTGTGGGATTAACGAGGTGAAAGGGTTGTGCTCTGGCTTAGGCACATATTTATGAACGTGCTTCAACACCGCTTCGTAGCTGTGTGGGCCAGTGATTTCTAACACATCTGGGTGCACTTCGCGGATTTGGTTTTCTTTGGCGCCAAGGCAGCCAGTGACGATCACTTTGCCGTTTTCTTCTAAGGCTTCACGCACAGCATCCAGAGATTCTTCCACCGCAGCATCGATAAAGCCGCAGGTATTGACGATAACTAAGTCGGCATTGTCGTAGCTATTAGTGACTTCGTAGCCGTCGATGCGTAACTGAGTCAGAATACGCTCTGAATCCACGAGGTTTTTTGGGCAGCCCAAAGACACGAAACCGATGCGATTCCCAGTGGTAACAGCATTAGTGCTTGCTGCTTCTAATGTTTTGACTGGGATATCAAGCGTGGTCGTTTGCTTGGGTTTAAAAGTTTCAACTGTCATGGTTTCTCGCTGAGGTATAAGCCGCCTTAAAAAAGTTGGCGGATTATACCTGAAGTGATTAAAAGGTACAGTAGCTTTGGCTGAAAAGTGTACAACTGGGGCGCTGAATATGCCAGTTAACCCTAAGGCCTATTTTGGGTGTGGATATAGGAAGACAAGCCAAAGATCCAAGGTCGAACTCATCTGGATAAAAAGCGCTAAACATTTTTCAGAAAAATTAACCCTTTTTAAAATTGGCCGCGTTTATAGGGACAAGAGACAATTTCTTGATGCTGTTACATATTGGCACAAGTATTGGCACTTTTTACTGATAGCCTAAGCGCTAAATAAGCGACACAGTCGTTTTAGCCGTCTCGTTTTGAATATGCGTTCTATTTGAAGTGGTTTAGGTATAAGCACATTATTTTGGAGTAAGTTATGAAAAATTCTCTTTTAGCGGTATTGGTGGCGGGTGGTCTTTTTTCTAGCGCGTTTATGGCGCCAGCGGTACTCGCCGCTGAGGTCGATTTCCCGCATATTGAAACCATGGGTGTGAGTCAAATCCAAGTCGAGCCTGATATGGCGGATGTGAATGTGGAAGTGGCCGTGACCGAAAAAACCGCTAAAGCCGCCAAGGATAATTCCGATGCCGCCGTGGCTAAGTTTATCGCCCGTCTCACCGCAGCGGGTGTGACTAAAGATCAGATCCAGAGCGCGAATTTAAATCTTCAACCGCAATACGTCTATGTGCAGGATAAGGCGCCAGAGCTGACGGGTTATACTGCCAGTCGCCAAATTACCGTGACGGTAACAGACTTAAGCCGCTTGAATGCTATTTTAGATTCTGCCTTAGAAGAGGGCATGAATCGGGTCAATAACATCGCCCTTAAGTCGAGCAAAGAAGCTGAATACGTCGCCAAAGCACGTCAAGCCGCGATTGTGGATGCCAAACAAAAAGCCGAATCTTTGGCTAAAGGCTTTGGTGAAAATCTCGGTAAGATTTGGCAGATCCGTTATTACGATCAACGCCCTGTGCAACCTGTCATGTTACGCATGAGCGCTAAAGCCGATGCCATGGGCGCCGCCGAGAGCTATCAGTACGGTCAAGTGAGCATAGAAGATAGAGTTGAAGTGGTTTATAAACTGAAGTAAATCAGTCTGAGGCCTATGGTGATGGATGAAGCTCTTATTGGGATTCATCCATTTTTTTATGTCGTTTACAATCGTTTTATATTTTTGGAAATAGCATTCTTCACTCTGTATGTGATGGATTTTATTAGGATGATGAACAGTAAAAACTGGCAAATTTAAGTATTTATCCTCACACTAGTAAGGTTAATGTTTAGGAGGCCGTTTATGGATTTTCCCGCTCGAATAAAGCAACAAACTTGCATGGATTGCTTAAGTGGTAAGTCATTAGGATTTGAAATTCGAATGGCATTTCAACCTATTATCCATTGGCCTAGTCGTGAGATTAGCGGTTATGAAGCTTTGGTCCGAGGCCCTGATGGTGAAGGAGCTGCGTGGGTGTTTGAGCGGATTAATGAAAATAATAAATACTATTTTGATCAGGCTTGCCGTGTTAAAGCGATAGAAACCGCTTCAAAGCTGGGACTCGATAAGATGCTCAGTATCAACTTTTTACCTAATGCCGTATATAACCCTGAGACCTGTATCCGCGCGACGATTGAAGCCGCCGACATGTATGGGTTTGATATTCACAAAATCATGTTCGAAGTGACTGAGGGCGAGCAAATTGTCGATCGGGCAAAATTAGTCCGTATCTTCGAGAGCTATGCTAAGCGTGGTTTTATCACGGCAATCGATGATTTTGGCAGTGGTTTTGCTGATTTAAGCTGGCTCGAAGCCCTGCGCCCTCAAGTATTAAAACTTGATATGACCTTGATCCGTGATATCGATCTCGATAGAGAAAAGCAGCTAGCTGTGGATGAAATACTGCGTATTTGTTTAGAGCTTAATACAAGAGTTTTGGCCGAAGGCATTGAGACTGAAGCCGAACTTAATTATCTTGCTGGAATAGGGATTGAGTATTTTCAGGGTTATTATTTTGCCAAACCACAACTCGAATATTTAAGTTCCTATGAAGAGCTGAGCTTTCACGCCCCAAAGTAAATGGTTAGGTGGATTGATATCGTTGCACGATTAGAGTGATAACACGTGCTGAGACTCGATGGATAATTCTTTGTTTCTGATATCGGCTAACTGATATATCATGCGCCACCTAAAATTGCCCTTGTTACCTACTCGCTACTATGTCTTCCAACGCGCTCTATACCGATTTATCCGGTTATTACGATTTAATGTGTTCCGATATCAACTACCAGCAACAGAGCGCGAGCATCCATCGTCTGCATCAGTTCCTCGGCAATAATGGTAAGCAACATCTTGATTTAGCCTGTGGCACTGGTCCACATGTGCGGCATTTTATCGACCTTGGTTATCAGTGCAGTGGCCTTGATATTAATCAGCCTATGCTAGACATGGCCATGCGTCGTTGTCCTGAAGCTCAGTTTAACCTCCAAGATATGACGGCTTTTTATTTAGAAGAGCGCGTCGATTTGATTACCTGTTTTTTATATTCCATCCATTACAGTGCTTGCATCGAACGCCTTAAAAGCTGTATCGCCAGTGTGCATAGCGCACTTAATGACGGTGGGCTGTTTTGTTTTAATACTGTCGATAAGCACAGAATCGATAACACAAGTTCGGTTAAGCATTTTGCCGAGTTTGATGGTAGTCATTTCGCCTTCGAATCCGGCTGGCATTACAGTGGGCAAGGTGAGAAACAGTCATTAAAGTTGAGTATTGCCAAAAGCAGTCAGCCGTTTGCTGAGGTCTCGCCTTTACCTGTCTCTGATATGAAAGGCTTAGGCTCGCTGGAAGCTGGGTTACACGCCGCAGGTTTGCAAGAAGTCCACAGTATTGAGCAATGGCAAGACCAACATGCTATGGTCGCTACCAGCTTCACTGAGCTGCAGGAATTGTTAGCGCCCTATTTTGAAGTGCATGTTTTCGAACACGATTATGAAAAAATTGTCCCGTGGGATTTAGCATCAGGTAATGCGCTGTTTGTTTGCGTGAAAATTTGACCTTCTGTTGAAGGTTGGTAACAGAAGGCCTGCTCATAATGTCACTGTTACTAGGGTCTGTTGATCTTTGCTGTACAAATGTTGTTCAGCAATACATCGGCAGCCACATTAACATAAACGCCAGTGACACCATACTGGCGTAATTTCTTGCTAGCTTGTCATATCTTGTTGA